>Ga0081540_1000005_pt1 | contig 227052 bp, 258 predicted proteins | sample TabmetS2T1R1_FD_71024 | JGI IMG/M metagenome (GOLD analysis project Ga0081540, IMG submission 71024) | Tabebuia heterophylla rhizosphere microbial communities from the University of Puerto Rico - S2T1R1 | ecosystem: Host-associated > Plants > Roots > Rhizosphere ... | reverse complement strand
CGTCCGTATCGTAGACCGGCTCGGCCTCCGTGCCGACATTGCGATGGTGCTGCACGCGCACGTGATCGAGCAGGTTCGGCACGCCGACCGAGGCGCGCGCCCAGCCGAGCAGGTCATCGCCAGGAATGAGACCCGTGCCCCACGCGCTCTCGTCCTCCGGCGGGCCGACCAATGTCCGCTGTGCGGCGTCGCGCGCGGCGCGATAGCCGTCGGAGGCGGCCCAGGCGCGGATCGGACGGTCGAACCGCTTGCCCTTCCAGTCCGGCGGATATTTTCCGGTGAGGTGATACGCCGTCTCGGCCCCGCCGGCGTAGGTCTTGCCCTGCTGGTTGCCGCCCCAGAGCAGGCGCTCGCGATGGATCGCGCCGCCGTCGTGGAATCCGCGGACCCGGTTATAGGGCTTGTAGCGGAGGAGCTTTGTCCGCTCTTCGCGGCGGTCGAGCTCTTGCAGGATGGCGAGTTCGTCCTGCAAGGCTTGCGCTTCCGGGTTTTCGGGTTCCGTCTGGCGCTCCGTATCGAAAGTATTCATTCGCATTTTCCTTTCTGTGAGCGACTGGGGTGAATGGAAAAGGACCGTGCGGAAGCGTGGCCCTTTGCCTTTGATTTTGTTCGGAAAGTCTCCAGGCCTAACGAGTTATACCTATGAAGGCAGGTTCCCTTGCCAACGCGTTCCGGTTGTTTGATGATGCCTTTGGCTTGGGGGGAGTTAATCGACAATGCACCGCAGTATTCCGTGCGCGTTTGCGGCGCTCGTGCTGAGCGCATGTGCCGGGCGTGATCCGCAGCCTGTTGCCACCGTTCAGATTCAAGATTCACAAGCGAGCTGTGCGCAGCTTCAGGCTGAGATTCAGGCTAACAATGCCAAAGTCCAAGAACTTGCGGACGAGCAAGGACTCAAGGTTGCGCAGAACGTGGCGGCCGGTGTTGGCGGTCTTATCATTTGGCCATTGTGGTTCGCGATGGACTTCAAGGGCGCAGCGAGCAAGGAAGTCGCGGCCCTACAAGCTCGGCAGCAGTACCTTGCGATCTTGGCGACGGAACGCTGCGCGCCTCCACCGGCGGCGCCCCCTCCAAGGCGCGCAGGGAAACAGGGCGGGCCAGTCGCCTCGGCTCCGCCTCCTCCGCCGCAACCTGCTCAGCAAGCTGCGCAACGATTGCCGCCCGAGGCTTACTACACTCCGCCGCCCCCAGCAGCTCCGCCGTCCGCGCCACAAGCGGGTAACGTCCAATAAGCGGCGGCATGTCTCGTGCAACATGCGGATGATGTTGGCTGACGCCAAATCTTGAATCGCAATCATCCGCGGGCCAGTTCGGTCGTTGTTTCGCGCTGAAACCGGCGTCATTCGCCGTCATCGACACGGGGTCCTGCCGCGCCGCTGGGCGGCGAGGCCGGCTCGGTCTCTTGTATCGACGCAGGCAATGCGATCTTGGAGGCCGTTTCCGGGTCAAGCCGAATTTCCTTGCTGCTGCGCTTGCGGTAGAGCTCGGTGACCTGACGTTGCAGATCTTCGGTGCTCTTGTTTCGCAGTCGGTCGTCCTTCTCGGGCTTCTCCGCGAACAGGCCGAGGTGCTTGCCGAGGCTGACCAGCGGAGCATGCCGGTTGCCGAGCCGCACGCGCATGGTCCTCTTGCGCGTCTCGCCTTCCCCCGTCTCGTGGATCACCAGCTCGACGATGCCGACGGCCTGATCGCGATCGATCGCGCCGAGATCGACGACCAGCTCGCCGTTTTCGTCTCGCCGCACATAATCGAACATGTTGGCGAACCCCATCTTGAGGAGTTGGCCAAGGATCGCCTCGTCTCGCAGCGACAGCCGGTCGGCGACCTTTGCCAGCGCCCGCTCCGCCATGCGGGCCTGCGCGGCCTGAATTTCGCTGACCCGTTTCCGGATGATGTCCTTATTCAACAGGCGGAAGGCGCCGCTGCGCGCGGTCTGCGTGCCTTCGCCGGCAAAGCCCGCCTCGACGTAAGATGCCGTCGCGTTGCCGGCCGTTGGCCCGCTCACATACGCCTGGCAGAACTTTTCCCAACGGGGGTTCAGCAACGGGACTCCGGCCATGACTGCCTCCGGTATTTGCGATGTTTGAAATGCTCCACAAGCACTGCGAAGGGCCACGCGACGCGCGGCCCTTCCGCCGCAGGGCTTCAGGCCTCGGCACAATTCGGCTTGGCGCGTGCAGAGTAGCGGCCGCGCATGATTGCCAGCGCTTGTTCGAGAACCAGCACTCCGAGGATCAGGCGCTCGCGGTGCGATACGCGCGAGGCGACGTCTCTCAGTCGATCGAGGGTACGCTCGAATTCAGCGTCGCGAACTTTCTTTGCAGGCATCGATCCATCTCCATGCGAAATGAGCAAAGGGCCGCGCAGCACGCGGCCCTTTTTCGGTTGGGGAATTTTTGCAAGCTCCGCCGGCCGGGTGAAAATCCAGCCGCAGGCGGTGCGTGATAGCTAGCTCAGAGAGGCGACGGGCGACAAGAAAAATCGCGCGAGATGTCGGTGTGTGAACAAGCCTGTGAAGAGTGACTCACGACGCGCAGTTCTGGGAGGCCTTCAGCCGCAGCGAGTTTCAGCGGGCGGACTACAAGCGTCTCACGGCCCCGTTCTTCCGATGCCTGCAGTGGCCGCTTTGGGCGGCCACCCCTAATCGTTTGATGCAAGCACGACGAATTACCGGTCTAGAATGGCCTGGTTCGTCAGACCGATTCGACGGCATATGGCAAAGTCCGCAAAACTCGTCGCCTCAAAAAAAGGGCGCGTGCTCCTGGTTCGACGACGGCGCGATAGGCTCTGGATGTTTCCAGGCGGCCGAAAGCGTACGGGTGAGAGCGAGCGGGAGTGTCTTCGCCGTGAGATCCGGGAAGAACTACCAAAACTCAAGCTCGGCCGTTTGAAGCTATGGAAGGAAGTTAAGGGGAAAAACCGCCGATCTGGGCGGAGGATGAGTGATGCGATTTTCCTGACGGTGAAGACATCCGGTCAGTTGAAGATCGGAGACAAGAAGGAGATCGACAAGGCGGCCTGGTGCAAGCCGCGAGGACTCAGGCTAACGCCGACTTCGCGCTACATCCGGGACAAGCTATTTGCGAAGTAAATTTCTGTGCTCCAGGTGGCTTGCGCAGGTCTAACAAGATTCGCTCTTGGCCCAAAGCCGGACTCCCGCTGGATGCATCTATGCAGTGCTGATGCTGGCGGCCCTTCCTGTGTATCTGGCGACTGCCGAGTACAGACCGACGAGCGATAGAATCGCTGTTGTCGTTGCGTTGGCGGCGGTTGCCGGGTTGGCTTCGGCCGCAGGCTGGTACTGCCGCCACGAGCTACACCAGCGAATCGTGGATGAACATGGCAACGCGCCGAAGGCTGAACGGCCGTGAGCTGGCAGACGAAAAGCTGAGGGACTGCGTCTCGTCCGGCTTATTTGTCATGGGCATTCGAAGCCGACATCCAAGATTCGGGGCTCAAGTCGTCCCGTAGCATTTCGTAATACCGGCGAGTGACGTCGCGGCGCGCCGCGGGAGTCGCGTGCTCTATGCTGTCGCCCACCTCGTCCGTCGAGAGGCAGACCGGCGGGTGCGGGGTGAGAGATCGCGGAACAAAGGCGTCGACCGCCCTGAGGTATGGGCCAAGCGAGGAGCATGCGGGGTCAGCAAAGGGACCGTGAGCGTAAACGCAGCGCAGGCCGTGCTTCGCACAGAAATCGGCAATGACGCGCAGGTACTCGGCCTTCTCGGGCCGAATGGTTCGGATCCACGCATTGACGTCGACATTCCGCGCGAAACGCTCGGTCTGCGCCGGATTGCGCGGCTGCTGTTTGACGTAACTCTCCGCCAGGCTCTGCATCGCGTCCCCGCGAGACTGCGGGGGAGGGTCGCGCCGCACGATGGTCGCAGCCCATGACTTGTAATAGGAAGCCAAGCGACGAATCTGCTGCGGTGACATGAGGTGCCGCACCTCGAGCGCCAAGCGACCAACGCCGTTCGGCTCGCTCGCACGCAAGCCATCCGTTGATGGTGGACGCCGCATCATCTCGGCCGTCTGCATGATCACGACGCGCGGCGAGCCGCCCCAGGCAGCGAGTGCGCGTCTCAGCATGTTGTAAGTGGCCTCGTATCCAAGCGTGGCGGTCAGTCCCAGGTTGACGGCGTGACCACCCCCGAGGCGTTCCCACTCCACGGTGTCGATGGCGTTGCCGAGGGAACTGTCACCAACAAACACCACGCGCGGTGCCGGTCCCTTACCGAGTATTGCGAGGCGCTCGTCAAGCAGCGTCGTGGTTCGGCTGATCTCGAAGCCGAGCGCCACCGCGAGACCGAACGCTATGCCGATTGATGCGAGCACCGCGCCGACGGTGGCGAGAAGCGTCACCGCATAGCTTTTCATGACGGCGCGACGTACGACGCGCATCTCTTTCGTCGCGTACAGGCGAAGGGTATGGAGTGGAAGGCGCCCGACAGCCGCGGCGCAGTGAGCTATCGCCTAGGCGAGTTCGTGTGCACCGCGGCCGTCATGGGGCTGCACTAGTCTCTGTATCCGCGCCAGTGCTTTCTGTGCCCTGGGGGAGCCCAATTGTACAACCGCGGGTTCTCGCGATAGTAGCCGCGCCCGTAATCGCGCCCGTAATACTGGGGATATCGACCAGTGTAGACGCCGGTGCCCATCCATGCCGGGAAGCATCGGCCCCTGGCATCGACGTTCCAGCCATCTCCACAAGCCGCTGATGCCGAGCCAGTGCTCAGGACCGCGACCATGGGCAGAGCGGCGGCAAACAGGACAACTCGCATCGAATTGCGCATCGCACACCTCACAGCGTTGCGCCCCCGTGGTTCGAAGGTTCACTGTCGGTGTGAACGCGGAACCAAATGTTTGGTTGCTCATCGCCGGGGACTTGACGCCGCAAGGGTCACAACCGTAGGCGGCGCGCATCCGACGGTTCGACAACCCGGTCTGGTGAACGCCGGTTCATGTCTCAGCCGCGATGCGACCCGTGCCCTCAATGCACCCCGAACACCCGCTGCACGCCGATCACGATCATCGAGATCGCGCCGGTGACCAGCACGCCCACACCCGTGAGCACGCCCTTGCTCGAGGAGGCCTCGACGATCTTGCGCCAGCGCCGCGTGTGCGCGAGGTCGGCCGCGATGCCGTCCGGCTCCTCCATGGTGCGGCGCCAGTCGCGCGCGTGCTCGAGGTCCTTGCGGAACTCCGGGTCCATGGCGAGCCGGCCGACCTCGCGCATCACCGCGAAGTCGCGCTGCGCGTCGAGCGGATTGTTCACGTCGATGCCGAGCGTGACGAGGATCTGCCGCGTTGCGCGGTCGGCGGCGCGCTCGGCGATCGCCGCGACCTGCGTCTCGTTGAGGCCGGTCATCGTCATTCTCCTTGGCGTATGTCCTGACCGGAAAACCGGAGACCACTTTTCCGGGACATGCGCTCTCCAACACGCCCGCGCTGGCGCGCGACGCAGTCGCGCCCGCTGGCGAGCCGCGCATTGGCGAGCCGCGCCTGCGCCGCGGTGCGCGCGTAGGCCTTGCGGAAATCGTCGCCCGCCTCAAGTCCCGGCAGCGGGACCGGCGCGAGGAGCTTTTCGCAGTCCGCCGCGAGCGCGATCGGCGCGGGGCGCGGCGTCGGGGACAAGCCCGCGCAGGCTGCGCACATCGTCGGGAGTAGCAAGACAAGCGCGGTCGTCTTGCTGCGCCGAGGCGTCAGCGAGGCGAGCGCGCGTCGCGAGCGTGCGTTCATAGTCGGTCACCTTCTGTTGCAAGTCGTTGGCGTCCTGTGCGAGCGCAGCGATGCGCGCCGCGGCATCGGCCGCGGTCTCGCGGGCGATCCGCGCCTCGCGCTCGGCGGCGTCGCGCGCGATGGCAGCCTGCCGGGCGCGAAACATCGCGTCGTCGAGCCGGGTGCGGCGGATGTCGCCGGCGGCGAACGCGACGAGGCAGAGCGCGATGACGGCGACGGCCTGGCCGGTCGGCGTCGACAGGAAGCGCGCCGCCTCGCGCGCGAAACCGGCGGCCTGCGCCAGGATCAGCGCCGCGGGCACGCCGAAGGCGAGCACCGCGACGGCGATCCCGGCCGCGCCGAACGACGCGACGAGGCCGAGGATGGTCCAGATGTGCGAAGCGAGGAAATGCCACATGGGAGCTTGCCTTCGTCCGATGTCACGATCCCGCATGCAGGCCCGACCGATGATCGGCGAGCCGCGCCGCGGTGATGCGCCGCGCGCCGAGGAAAACCGCGACCCCGGCCACGATCAGCACGGCGCCGAACACGAGGATGACCGGGTCGCGAAGGAACGGCGCCGCGAGCTCGTGCAGCGACTCCAGAATGCCCTTGGCCTGGCGCGCGGTGTCGACCGCCTGCTGCGCGTCGCCGAGAAGCCCGCCCTGCTCCGCCGCGCCGCCGGCGACCGCGCTGACGCCGAGCCAGATTTTCAGCCGCCCCCAGCCCGAAAGCCGATCGGCCTCACCGATGGTGCGCGAGCCCGCGGCCTTCATGTCGGCCGCGCTTGCCTCGGCGCGCTCGCGCGCGACCGGGCGCGGCTCGGCCACGTTGAGCGCCGCGCGCGTCGTATCGTCATAGCGGCCGCTGACGGGAAGGCCTTCATGCGCCTGGAACGCGGCGATCGCGCCGATGGTGCGCGTGCCGAAGGCGCCGTCGGCGCTGCCTGCCTCGGCAAAGCCGAGCTCGCGCAGGCGCAGCTGGATGGCGCGGATCTCGTCGCGCGACAGTGACGGCTCGGGCGCCGGCGCATGGCCGTCCATCGTCACCAGCCGCCGACACCAGCGCTTGTAGGCGTCGGCGAGCCGCACGTCGTAGCGGTTCTGCGCGTAGCCCGCGCCGTTGTAGATGCGCGCGACATGCGCCCATTCGTGCGCGTTGAGCGGCGCGACGAGATGCGTCGCGGCGAGCTCGCGCAGGAGGCAATCGATCTGCCCGTCGAGCGAGCCGGTCATGTGCGCGACCATGTCGGCGGCGTCGGCGAAGCCGAGCCGCTCGGCGAGATTGCCCATGATCTGGCCGAGCCCGTGCGAGGCGGAGCGCAGCGCCGTCTCCGCGTCGATCGCCCGGGCAGCGCGCATCAGCTCGAGCCGTTGCGCCGAGGTGCGCTGGTCCCTGTATTGCGTCGCGCGGTCCCATTTCGGCGTGGCGAGGCCGGCGCGGATGAACGCGGCGAGACAGCCGCGCTTCTTCGCCTCGCGCCAGGCGACGTGACGCTCGTAAAGGAAGGCCGGCGTGCGGCCGTCCTCCTCGAATGCCTTGCCAGCCGTCTCGACCTCGACAAGCGCGAGAAGCGCCGCCGGTTCGATGTGACTCGCGTTCGCCGCCTTGATAAGGGCGCGCGTGATCTTGTCGGGGAACATGGGGTTTCCGCTCTTGTGGGTTGAATCAACCAATGCACGCGGACATCTGTGAAATGTCAAAGCGCGGCTGAGGCTCTCCGTAGTGTTGATTTTGGCTGCGCTCGCGGTCGGCGCGGGCCACAACCTACCTATGGTGCACCGGATGCCTACGGGTGCATGAAGGACTGCAACCACAACCTGTTGAACTTAGCGCCGGATCATCGCACGGGGCCATCCAGGCGATCCAACGACCGCCGAACCGGCTGTCACACTGTCATGAGCCTTCTCAACACGTGCAGATCTTGAAGTTGATTTCGGACCACCACGCAAACACCGTCGAGCCGCTCACGCCGGCGAATTGATGATAGATGTAGCCGTCGGTCGCGGCGCTCATCGCGGTCAGTGGGGTGTTTATGGTCAGCGTGAAGGTTGAACCGATATTGGTCCAGCTGGTGCCATCGTTCGAGCCTTGCCATCGCCAAACCCCGTGAGAACTGGCGTCGCCCGAAAAAGTAATTTCCGTGATCTTGCGCTGCGAACTCCACTGGAAGCGCAAGAATTTCGTATTGTCGACGGTCTGTGAATTCGGCCCCCACGCTGTAGTGGCGTCCGGCGCGACGTTCCCGTCGAGTATCAAGTTAAGCGTGCCGTTGCCGGTTGTGAGGTTCGTGGTGACAGTGATACTCGCGCGCCGGTCGCCGCTATCGTAGGCCGGCGTGCAAGCGCACCCCGCACCGCTCGGCGGAAACAGGGTGAACGGTGCGAACCTGCTGACGAGATCGCGGAGCGCGTCAGCCCGCCGCTTACAGCGCGCACACGGAATGACTAGGCGCTGACGTCGTGGCCGGATAATACTCGGGAATGGCAGCGCGATCGTCATTGCAGCGCCTTTACCATGTACGTTTTGCGGCCCGCGATCGTGATGTACACGTCGAACTGATCGCCTGCCGTCGTCGTCGGGCTGTCGCCGGCGAACTGCTTGTTGAAGCCCGAGAACGTGACCGCACCCGCCGCCGACCCGTTCACGAGCCGGATCTTGTAGGAGCCGTATTGCGTCCCCGCGTTGAGCGTGAACGCGCCGTTGTTCAAGCCCGCCTGGAACGGGCCGTTGCCGGCCTCCGGCGTGACACTCGCCGGGATCGCCATCGCCGGATCCTCGCCGATGGGCAGTCGCTTGCTGGTCGCGATGTCGTATTCCCCGGCGATGACGACGCCGCCGGAGAACACTTGCGCGAAGCGATCGAGGAGCAGCCACGCCCGCGAGGGCCAGCCGTGCAAGCCTGGGTTCATCGCCGCTCCTCAGAGGTGCTGACCGAGCGCTTCGGCGTTGAACGCCTCGGCGTTGTGTGTCGAGACGCCAAGCTGTTCGCCGTCGGCAAGCGTAATGCCGTTGGTCGGCCGCCACTCGCCTTCGAACGCCTTGGTGCTGGTGCCGACCGTGATCGCCGAAACGGCCACCTCGGCAATGAGCCGCCACGTCGGCGCGCTGTAGCTCGCGAACGTTCCGTCAGTGTTGCGGGCGAGGCCCGAGGCTTTCTTGAAAATGCGGACCATGCCGGCGGTCGTCGTCACCGTGCCCTTGATGAGCACACTTTCGACGCGCGTCCCCGGGCCACGCCCCACGGCGATCTGGGCGATGCTGCCGCTGCCGTCGCGGTTGGTGTTGGCCGTTCCAAAGTTCACCGGGCCGAAGCCGATCGGCTGCGCCCCATACTGCGGTTGCGTGGACAATCCGTCCTCCTCTCGTTACTGAGCCGAATAGAAGTGAGAGCGTGCGCGCGCGATGTGCGCCCACGCGCTATCACGCTGCAACGCGACGTCGTTGTAGGCCGGGCCGCCGGGGTTCGCGCCGATCCCGAGGTAGGCGAGCGTTTGCGCGGCGGTGTATGCCTGCAACAGCATTCCCGTGGCGTCGGCGAAGGCCGCGATTTGCCCCGCGGTGACGGTGCCGGGGCCGCTCACGTTGCCGCCGGAACTGTCGCCGGCGCGCACGAATGAGAACAGCACCGCGTCGCCATTCGAGAACGGCGACGCCGATGTCGAATAGGTCACGGCGATGGAGAGCTTGCGATAGCCGGTCGCGGTCGTGACCGCGGTCAGCGTGCCCATGAACCGCTTGGACGGGTCGCCGATCTTGACCAGCGACCACTGTCCCTTGACCACCGACGTACTGTCGTCGAGCTGGTCGAGCACGGTGCTGATGTTGGCGCCGACGCTGTCGAGGAGGTCGACAAAGAACGTCGCCGCCGCGTTCTGCGTCGCATTGTCGAAACGGAGCTTGCCGGCGCCCGGATCACCGTCGGCGGTCGACGAGGTGTCGACCATCAGCGCGACCGCGTAACCCGAGCCGGTCTGCGCCACCGACTGCAACAGCAGCGAGAGCGTGATCTGATTGTAGACGCCGGTCGTCGCGTTATAGATCCACACCGATGTCACGGCCGGGTCGGACACCGACGCGAGCGCGGCGAGCGCGCCGAAGTCCGGCGCGATGATCCATTCGCCATTGAGCTTGTAAACGGTGATGCCGCCGTCGCCCGCGACGTTGGCGGGGAACGGCACCGGAACGCGCATGCGAAGGTTGGTCATTGCATCACCCCGTCGAGCACGGTCACCGTGCCGATGATGAATTGATAGATGGCCCCGTCGCGCTCGACGGTGCATCCCGCATCGTAGATGCCGGCGCAGAGCGAGCGCATTTCCGCGGCAGTGAACGACACGGTGAAGGCGCTCGTGTCGTCGATCGTGATATGCCCGTCGCTCGTCGAGCCGGAGAGCACGTAGGCGCCGCTCCGCCGCTCGCGCACTGCGAAACGGATCATTGCCCCCGTGAGGTCGACAAGCTCGCCGGTGTCGTCGTCGACAATCTCGCGCGTCACGCGCCAATCGGCGCGGTTCGAAACCGGATCAAGAGCGCCCACGTACATGGTCAGAGCTTCCGATAGAACGTGCCAAGCACGGTTCGCTGAGTGACGTTCATCGCCTGCCCGCCACCTTGGGAAGCGATCGTGTGATGGTGCGCCGGGAGCGTCGTGTTGACCGCGTAGAAATTGCCGACGCCACTATTTCCCTGCGAGGCGACCGCGGCTCCGACACTCGGGCTCGTCGTCGGGTCGCCCGTCTCGCCGCCGTGATTGTGGCTCGGCATCTCGTTGACGGTCTGCGCGTGCGTCGGCTCGCCGATGAGAGACCCGGGCGTCGTCACGCCGCCCGAGAGGATCGGCACACCGGAGAGCCGCCCGGCCGCCGCGTTGCCCATGGTGTCGAGGCCGCCCGTGACATAGCCGCGCTTATCAGGGAGCGTGATCTGCTTGTCGGCCGCCCAATCAGACGCCGCCGAGCCGCCGCGCCCGCCGAGCACCGGGCAAAGCGTGGTATCGAAGTTCTGCCACAGGAAGGTGAACAGGGACTGGCAGTCGGCGTTCGCACGCTCGGTCGCGCCGGATGCGGCCGACCCGATCGTGCGCCCGTTGTCGCGGACCCATCCCAAGCGGACGACGTCCACGTCGAGCCACATCACATCGCCGGTCTGAAAGACCGTTGTCGCGTCGACGGAGCCGCCGCCGCCTCCGCCGCCGGCCGACGGGCCGATCACCAGCAGGCTCGCCTCGTCGAACTGCACCGAGCCGCGCGCATTGGTGAGCCGCACGCGGACCAAGCCGTCGGCCAGGTAGAAGCTCGGCACGCGCCCGGCGCCGTCGAGCGTGATCGGGTTCGGATGCGGCAGTGTAAGGCCGACATCCTTGTAGGCAAGCTGCGGCGTCGTCGTGTTGGCCTGGTAGAACGACAGCTTGCCGCCGCGCAGCGGCTTGCCGCTGTCCTTGTCGAACTGCATCGACAACGGCAGGTTCGGGATCGTGCCGGCCATGGAATCACGGCCCCCATCTCAGCACGAGTGCCGACGCTCCCGGACCGTAGGTCGCGTCGAATTGTTCGCGCCGCGATGGATCGAGCTTCAAGGCCTGCGCCGCCGCCATCGGGATCTTCGGCCAGGTCGGGTTGGCGGCCGGAGCCGCGTCGTTGTCCGTCGCAACGTTCGCTCCAGCACCGATCGTGCCCCAGCGCATGTCCTTCACCATGGCAGCGATCAGGCGCGCACCTTCGATGTCGCCTGCACCGAGCAGATTGCGCGCGGTCGCCGCATAGTCCGGCTTGCCGTCGGCGCCGGTCACCGCGGCCTGCCGGCGCGCGTCCCAGATGTCCTGCTGCCGGCGCGCCTTCTGTCCCGCGCCGTAGCTGTCGAACAACGTCGACAGCGGCGAGAAATCCGTGCGCGGCGGGCCTTGTGCGATCAGCGTGTTGAGATCAGCCATTGTCTTTCTCCAGTTGTTGCGATTGTCACCCGAACGTCGAAGCGAAGTTGCTGAAGCCGCCCGGGCCGGTGCCGAAGCCGAGCAGCTTCGCGCCGAGATTGGCGCCCTGCGAGATCGCGCCCCAGGCGTTCTGCGAGGCGTTGTAGCGGGCGAGGTCGGCGGCGGCCTGCGCATCGGCAATGCCGGTCTGCTGCTTCCAGCCGTAGTCGGCGAGATCCTTGCCGGCCTGATAATTGGTGCTGGCCGCGCTGGTGTTCACGCCCGCCATGCCCGACGCGGAGGAGCCCGCGAGCGACGTGAGTGGAGAGAACCGGTTGAGGTAGTTGCCCCACTCCTGGTTGGCGAGGTTCGAGGCAAGCCCGAGCTCCGCCGCCCGGGTGCCGCCGCTCGACAACGTACCGCGCGCCGCGGCGCCGCGATCCGCGTTGGCGATCGCCTGGTCGACCGCCCATTGATAGCCGGGGCCGGCCTGGAAACGCGACACAGCGCGCGCGTTCCCCTCGGGCCCGTTGAGCCCGAGCGCGTCGCTGTAGGCGTCGACGCCGGCCTTTCCGGAGTCGTAGAGCTGCTGATACGGAGCGAGCGCGCGGCCGTAATAGTCGTTGGCGGTGTTGCGGCCGGCGATGATCTCGCGGCTCGCCTGGTCGTAGGCGGCGTTGTACCCGCGCTTGCGCGCTTCGGCGGCGTCCTCGGCCGGCCGGGTCGAAAAAGCATCCATCAGTCCCATCGTTTCACCTCGTTCTGTCTGGCGCATATCCTTTGCGGAAAACCGGCGTCCACCCTCGGATCAGAGTCCGAGGGCAGGCTTTTCCGGGATATGCGCTACGGGATTTCGTTGCGGATCTGCCGCCAGATGCGGTCGTAGAACGCGAACCAGCGGTACCATTCGGGCGTCATGCGTCCGGTCTGCGGATCGACCACCGGGATGTCGGCATCCGGGATCGGCGGTGGTTTCGGCGTGCTCGTGGGCATCACGCGTTTCTCACCTCGGCGGCCATGTCGCCGCCGGTGAGCTCGACGTCGACCGGGTCTGACACGGTCAGCCGCCAGCGCCGGCCGGCGGTTTTCGTCGTGCCGCACTTCGACAGCCTGATCGGCCCCTTCACCTCGCCCTGCCGCGACAGCCGCCGCAGCCGCGGCGCCGACCAGGCGAAGCCGCCGTCGTCGCTGTAGCTGATCGCGACCTGCGGATCGGTCGCGATCGGGTCCGGCCCGGTCGCCTCGCCGACGCCCTGCGCGAGGTCGAACGCCGCCTGCGCGACGGAGACGCGTGCCGGAAATTTCGCCACCGGCCCGCTCTCGATCTCGAACACCAGCGGCGCGCCGGTTTCGTCACGCGCGAGCCCGCTGATCTCGACCAGGCTGCCCGACGCCTTGTCGCCGGCGATCCACTTGTCGAAGGCTTTCACCGCGCCGGTCGCGCGCCACGACGATGACAGGTAGGACGCGCGCTCGTGCCACTCGACCGCGTCGAGGTCGAACACCCAGGTCCATGACGACGACGTCATCACGATGCAGGCGCGGCCGTTGACCACGTAGGGGAACAGCTCGATCTGCGCCGGATCGCCGCCCGCCGCGAGATGCGCCTCGATCGCCTCGATCACCGCCGGCGTCGAGATCGCGACCGGCACGTAGCCGTTGAGCACGTAGACGACGCGGTCATTGCCGACGAACACGATGCCCTTGCCGATGCCGTCCTCGAAGCCGGTCACCGCATAGCGGCCGATGATGCCCTTCGGGATCACTTTCAGGCGCGAGAACGGAAACGCCGGCGCGGCTTCCGCCGTGTCGTGCCACACCTCGATCGAGTCGGTGCCGGCGAGATAGAGGTCGGAGAAGGCGATCGCGCGCAGGAGCCCGTCCGGCTTGCCCTCGCACTTGATGAAGGTGAGCGGATCGATCGACGTCGCATTGAGCCCCGAGGCGCGGCAGGTGCCGTCGCCGTAGCTGAAGAAGAAGTAGCCGTCGAGGAATGCGACCGAGTTCGGCGCGCCGACGTCGGCATCGGGATAGCTCGAGACGCTCGACGTGGTGACCACCGACGCGCCGTTGTCGGGATCGACCACCACGATGTCGGGCGTCGGCACCTTGTTGTTGCGCGCCCAGAACACTTTCGCCGTGCCGTTGAGCGTCCCGACATTGCTGGCGACGCCGGCCGCGTCGAACCGCGTCACGTTGTTGGCGAACGCCGCGTAGAGCGTCGAGCCGACCACGATCGAGCCGCGATGGCCGCTGCGCGCCGTGGTCGCGAAATTGCGCAGGCCGGGCGCGCGCCGCCAGCGGTCGGGCGAGCGCGTCGTCGCCGGCATCTGCTGGTGATAGCAGTTGACCAGCCGGCCGCCGGAGAGATGCGGCAGCTTCGCCGGCGACGACGTCGTGGGCCATGGAATGGCGACCATGTATCACCTCGAGGAGCGCGGGCGGGCCGCCGCATGACGGACGCGCGACAGGACCGCGACGTTGCAATGACAGTTTCGCGACAACGATCGCCAGTCGCATTCATGCAATGCGAATTGCGCAGGATCGGAAAACTCTGAGCAAGGCGAAGCGTTGTCGTGGGCAGGCGATTGCCTGCATGTGAGCGCGAGGCCGCGGCGAGGAATCGAGGCGGCCTCCCAACTTTTCAGGAGACGACCATGCCGAACGTGAAGACTTGTCTGACCGCCCTCAGCTTGGGGCTTGCCGTCGTCGCGAGCGCCTCACCGGGCCTCGCCAGGGAGCGATACCAGACGCAACACCTCTATCTCAGCACCGAGATGAACGGCAGCCGGGAGAAAGCGCTGCGCGATTGCAACGCCGAGGTCGCGCCGTGGAACAACCGCGATTGGCAGACCATGCAGATCATCCGCTACAACGGCTGCATGGAGCGGCACGGCCAGATGCCGTGATGCCCGACGTGTGACGGGCCTTGTCAGAGCATGATCTTATTCCGAAAACCGGAATCCACTTTTCGGGATCATGCTCAGTATCTCACGCGATAGGAAGGCACGGTCGTGCCGCGGAGCGCCGGGTCGAGCTCGAGCGTTGGCCGCGGCGCGACCGGCGCCGACGCCGCCTTGAGGCGCTCCTCCGCGGCGATGACGTCGGCGAGCACCGGCTCGGCGCGGCCGAACTTCGGACCGAAGCGCAGCACCAGGCAGGCGAGCAGCGGCTCGAAGCACGAGTCGGGGATCTGCGCGGCATCGGTGATGAACAGTTTCCGGCGCGCGACCAGGTCGTCGAGCATGCCGTCGAGCCGCGCGTCGACGTAGCTCTGCTCCTCCGCGGGCGCCGCCTCGCCGAGCCCCATCACGTTGAGGTCGAGCAGCAGCGCCGTGACGACGTCGTCACGTGATTTCATGCGTCACCTGTGCTGAACTGGCGCGGCCGGGCCCGGCGGCGCCGTGCCTGCCTACTTCGGCTGCCACTCGCGGGCGCGCTTCTGCGCCTCGGCGACCTCGGCGGGGGTCATCTTGCCGGCGAGCGAATCGCGGTTGGTGATCGCAGCGTTGCGCCGGGTGTCGGACGCCGGGAAGCGCGCCGCCGCGAGATTGAACCACATATAGGCGTTGACGTTGTCCGGCTGCCCGGTCTCGCCTTTGGCAAGCGACAGCGCGAGATTGTACTGCGAGCCCGGATCGCCGCGCTCGGCGGCCAGGCCGAACCACTTCGCCGATTCGGCGAAGTCCTGCGGCACGCCCTGCCCTTCCGAATACATGAAGCCAAGATAGAACAACCCGGCGACCTCGTTCTGATCGGCAGCGCGGCGAAACCACTTGACTGCCTCATCATAGTCCTGCGCAACGCCCCGGCCGCGGTAGTGCATCACTCCGAGCAGGGCCTGCGCGCGGGCGTCGCCGGCATCGGCGAGCGGACGCACGAGATCGAGCGCCTTGGCGTACTCGGCGTCGCGATAGGCCGCATCGGCTGTCTCGAAATCCGGAGTGGCCGTGAGGCCAACCGCCCGCACCAGCGTCGTGCCGGCTGACCTGATGTGGTCGCGATAGACGCCGAGCGTGAAGCCCACGGCGAGCAGCAGCACCGCCAGCGTGACGCTGACGCCGCGCTGGAAGCTGGTCCAGCGGCTGGCCACCTCGGCGCACTGGTTCAGCGCCGTCTGCAGGGTCGATACGCGCTCCTGCAGGGCTTCGGTGTCCGGGTCCTTGCCCCGTCGCAATCGCGGGAGAAGGGACATGAAAGCGGTCCTCATAGTGATTCCTGTAATCCCCTCGCAGAGATAGTCCTGCGGGCGGGCTTGGGCAACCTCGGGTCGCTCACCAACAAGTGAAGGCCGCCTTGGCGTTACGGAAGAATTCCAAGGCGGCCGATGCTCAGGTCCGACGCGCCGGTCGATTACCACCGCACAGGCCCGGCATGTGTGAGCGGGCTCACACATGCCGGGGACGCCACGTTACGTGCCGCTGACGCGGGTGGCGAGGTCCGGATAGATCGCCGCCACCGTGTAGAGCACGTCGAGACGCCAGTTCGAGATGTCGTTCGCGCCGTCGTAATACGGCACCAGCCGCACCGAGAGACCCTTGTGCGTCTCGCGGCCGACCAGCGACGGATGCACGCCGGACGGCACCTCCATCGGCACCATCACCAGCGCAAAGGCATTCTTGTGAAACACCAGGTTCTGCGCATAGCCGGTGTTGCCGGTGCCGGCGACGGTGATCGCCGCGTTGTCGGCCGGCGCCGCCGACACGGTCTGGAACGCGCCGGTCGTGATGATCGCCGGCGAGATCGACAGCGTGGCGTTGCCGGAGCCGTCGGCGGAGACGTCGTTGTTGACGACGAACTGCTGCAGGTACGGCATCACGTCCTTGGTCACCGGATTGACGGCGAACACGTTGGCGATGGTGAACACGTCGCCCGACTTGAGGATCGCCGACGCGGCGGTCCAGCCGTCGGTGACGAGGTTCTGCGTGTTGTTGCCGTCATAGGCGGTGCTCTGCGACGCGCCGTTGACGAGCGGCGTGCCGGCCTTGCTGCCGACCGTGTGGGTGCGCACGTTCTGCGTCTCGTAGAGGTCGACATTGCCGACCATGGGGAGCCGCGCCCGCTCGATCGCCGGACGCGAGATGTCCTGCACGAACGAGCCGGTGAGCGAGCCGAGCAGGCCCCACTTGTCGGCCGGCGCGAGCACGCCGCAGCGATCGTCGGGCACCGCCATCTCGGTCAGCCGCTGCGGCGCCTTGCCGAAGTCGCCGAACGCATCGATCACCTGGCCCGGCGTGCCGACCCAGTTCCACACCTTCCTGTAGAGGCCGGCGACGTCGCGGTCGATCTGGTTGGCGATGGTGATCAGCGCCGGCTTGAGGAAGCGCTCCGAGAACTCGGAGATCTTCAAGGTCATGTCGGCGGTGGTGAACTGCAGATCGACGCCGCCCTGGGTATTGACGGTGAGCGTGAGCTCCTTCTCGGTCGAATCCTGCGGCGCGGCGGTGGCGCCGGCGCGCCACGTGTACTTGGCGGGCTTGCGGATCAGGACCTTGCCGCCCTTCTTGTAGCCGTTGACCTGCTTCTGCACCTCGGCCTCGTAGCCGCGGTGCACCAGGTTGCCCATGACGAGCATGTTGTCGAGCAGCATCAGCGCTTCCTTGGCGATGACGCTCGGCGTGGAGACAGTGTTGGCCATTGCGTGCCTTTCTTGTGTGTCGGTGAGTTGGGGATGGGTTGTCGGCGAGGCACTGCGCGTCCCCTCCCCCGTAAACGGGGGAGGGAGCGAGAGGCCGTGCCTTCCTGACGACGCGAACGACTTTCCGATTGTTCGCGTTAAGCGCCCCGCTGCTCCCGCTGCCGCGCGGCGATGAACTCGTCCATCGACATGTCGGCGTAGGACTTGCCGGCGCCCGACGTGCCGCCGTGCGGCGAGGCGCGCGACGGGCGGGCGTCGGTCAACAGCTTGGGCCGTGGGCCGCGGATGCGCGCCTCGAGGCTGCCGATCATCTTGGCGGCCGCGCCGGGCGACATCGCGTTGATGTCATCGAGCACGTCGGGGTTCGTCGCCAGGTAATAGGCGAGCAGCGGCCCCTTCGGTGACTCCATGACCAGGTCGCGCACGTCGTTGCGGATCGCGGCGCCCTCGCCCGCGCGCTCGCGCATCACCTCGGCAAAATCGGGGATGCGCTCGCGCACGCTTTCGAGCCGCCGCTGATAGGCGTCGACGCGTTCACGCTGTTCGATGTGATGCGCCACCGCGGCTTGCCGTTCGGCCTGCCGGCGGTGCTCGTCGCGGATGACTCTGCGGGTCTGGTACTCGCGCAGCGCGCGGTCATACGCGAGATAGTCGTTCGGAAAGTCGCGCTCGTTCGGCTCGACCAACTCGTCGTCGTGGGCGCCGACGGACGGCCGCACCACGTGCGTCCGCGCCTCGGCGAGCTCGCGCTCGAGCCGCGCGATGCGCTCCTTGTAGCGGCGCGAGCGCGAGCGTCGCGGCCGCGACTCGTCCGCGTCCGCGCCCGCATCGGCCTCATCGCTGTCGTCGTCGCGCGCGTCGCCGATCTCCTCGTCGGCGACCGTCACGGTCGGCTCGGCGGCGGCATCGGCCGTGGCGGTGGTCTCGGTCTCGATTGCAGTGTCGGAAGCCACGCCGGGCTTCGCGTCGGCGGAAGTGTCCACGTCGCACCTCATGAAAAAAGGGCGACGCCGCGGCGCCGCCCGTGACCGGCGACCGGGTTCGGCCGCCGTGATGGTTGAAGAAACGTCGAACGGCCACGCGCGGCGTGGCCGATGCTCCGGATCGCTATGTCAGGATTTGTGTCGGGATTTTTCCATGCTCCGCCGGCCGGGTGAAACCGGCCGCGCTGAGCTGGTTCGTCATTAGCTCAATCGCGCGGTGCGAGACAAGAAAAAACGCGATGCGTGTCGGAATGTGAATAAGCCTGTGAACCGCGCCGCGCTGATCACCTCCTCACGTGTCAGCGTCTCCGCCGCATCGGTTCCTCGCTTCATCGCCGAGCACGTCCGCATCACCATCCGCCCAGGAGCGATACCGCTGCTGCGGCTTCAGCGAGCCAAACGAGCGTCGCAAGAAGCAGCACCAGCACAACGCCGTCCGGATTTCGGATTGCCAATCCGGCGCGGACGGCGAGCGCACGCAACCAAACCATCACCTCATCCTCTCTCGCGCCCCCGGCCGACCAATATGTACAGGCTGACTTTGTATTTCCGTTGACACAAATCAACCGCGCAACCGCGGGCCAAAGAACCAGGCGCGGAGCTGACGAATTCAAACTTGCTTTGCTGTCGGGCGAAGCTCAAGCACGTGGACGATGACAACAGCCCGGAACATGCCATGACATTGTGTCACCTGATCGGCATCGGGCTCGCGATCATCATTCGAAAGGGTTGGCCGAGCGCGACCGCGCTGCCCAGCGGCGTCGTGAATTCCCGCCGCCTCATTCGATCACCTCGTCGGCGACGAGCAGAAACTCACGTGAAATTGTCAGGCCGAGCTGCCGCGCGGCCTTCAGGTTGATGACAAACTCGAACGCGACCGGCTGCTGAACAGGCAGCTCCGCGGGACTCGCTCCCTTCAGGATCCTGTCGGCATAGGTCGCGGTCTGCCGCCCGAGATCGGTCAGGTTCACGCCGTATGACATCAGACCGCCAAAGTCGGCGAACTCGCGTGCCGCGCCCATCGCCGGCAGGCCATTGCCTGCTGCAAACTGAGCGATGCGTCGATACTCGCCATACAGCATCGGACTCGGCAACAGAAACAGCGCGTCCGTCTGCTCGGTCGTCATCTGCCGGAATGCATCAGGCAGATCGTTCGGACTTTCCGCCGCCACCAGCTTCAATGTCAGCCCCAAAGACCGCGCCGCGACCGTGATGTCATCGGACAGAGCAGCCGTCGTACGTTGGCTGTAGGCACCCGGATGCCACAACGCCGCAATGCGCGAGCGGCCCGGGACGACATCCCGGAGCAGCTGCAATCGCTTGGCGACCAGCTCGCGGCCGAGGAACGTCGTCCCGGTCACGTTTCCGCCGGGTCGCGCAAGGTTCGCCACCAGCTCGTCACCAACGGGATCGGCCATCGAGATTGCGACGATCGGAATCGTTCCGGTTTGTGCCTTTGCAGCGCGTGCCGCGGTCGTGCTGTTTGTCACGATCAAGTCGACCTTGAGCTGGACCAGCGCGGCCGCCATCTCGCGAAGGCGATCAGCCTTGTAATCCGCAAATCGACGTTCAATGGCGACGTTCTGTCCCTCGACATAGCCAAGCTCGCGAAGCCCTGTCACGAAACCGCTCAGAATGTTGGATGACGAGTCCGATGCTTCGGCGTAACCGAGAGACAAAGTGCCGATGCGAGGTATCTTCGTGACCTGCTGCGTGCGACTGATCACCGGCCACATGGCCGACGAGATGAGTACGCCGGCAAACAGGGGACCAAGGTCGCGCCGCCTCATTCGATCACCTCGTCGGCGCGAGCGAGCAGCGTCGGGGGCAGCACGATCCCGAGCGCCTTCGCGGTCTTTGCGTTGATCGTCAGCTCGTACTTGGTCGGCGTTTGCACCGGCAGGTCGGATGGCTTTTCGCCTTTCAGGATTCGATCGACGTAGCCGGCAGCGCGGCGATACTGATCGAAGAAATCCGGGCCGTACGAGATCAATCCGCCGCCATCGACGAAAACCCGCTGGAAGTAAATGGTCGGCAGCTTGTGCTGTGCCACGGCGGTGACGATCAGCTCGCGGTGAACGAACGCCACCGCGCTGGCGGCCACGACCACGCCGGCATGCGGAACTTTGGCGAAAGCCGCGAGGGCGCGCTGAATTTCACCAGCCTCCCGGACATTGATCGGCCGGACCTCGACGCCCACGGCCGGCGCAACAGACTGGATCACGGCGAATTGGCCGATGCCGGCAATGATGGTGGGGTCCCACAGCACGGCCACGTTCTGCAGGTCCGGCGCAATCTGCTTGAGCAGCTCCAGCCATTTGCCGCTCAGATTGTATTCGAACTGCACGAAACCCGTGGCGTTGCCGCCGGGGCGCGACAGACTCTCGACGAAACCGGAGCCGACGGGGTCTGGCACGTTGGCGAACACGATCGGAATCGTCTTGCTCGCCTGAAGCAGCGGCCCTGCGCTTGCGCCGCCCGTGGCGATCATCACATCCGGAGCCAGTGAAGCCAATTCGTTCGCATGCCTGCGCAACTCGTCCGAATTCCTGGCGCCGCGATAGGCGATCCTCGCGGTCTTGCCATCGATCCAGCCAAGGTCCCGCAATGCCTGCGACAGCGCAGTCATCATGGCTTGGCCTTGCGCATCATCGACACCGACACCGATCAGGACCGCGATGCTTCGCATGCGCCCCGCCTGCTCCGCGCGCGCCGCGTGCGGCCAGGCTGCGGCGGCCCCGAGCACTGCCATGAACTCGCGCCGCCTCATTCGATCACCTCGTCGGCCCGCCCGAGCAGCGGCAGCGGAACGGCCAGGCCGAGCGCCTGAGCCGACCTCAGGTTGATGACGAGCTCCACCTTCGTGACCTGTTGGACCGGCAAGGCGCCGGGCTGCTCGCCCTTGAGAATGCGGCCGGTATAGATGCCGGACTGTCGGTACAGCTCGAGCAGATCACCTCCATAGCTCATCAGGCCGCCGGCGGCCGCGAAGGCGCGGAATTGAAAGATCGCGGGTATTGCATGCTTGGTGCAGAGCGCGGCGAGCCGTTCGCTTCCGCTGATGAAGATGCCGTCGGTGGCGATGACGAGACCGCCGGCCCGCAGCTCAGCCACCTGTCCGACCACCGCTTCGAAATCCTGCGCGGCGCTGGCGTTGAGGATGTGCATCGTCACGTTCAGGCTGCGGGCCGCCGCCTGAAGCTCGCGCGATTGTTTCTCAGCGTTGGGATTCCTCGGATTGATCAACGCCGCGATGGTTGTCGCCGCGGGGACGACCTGGTGCAGCAGCTCCAGGAGCTTCGGCTCCAGCTCGACGCCCAAGGTCGCAATGCCGGTGAGATTGCCGCCCGGACGGTTCAGGCTGGCGACAAGCCCTTGCGCGACCGGATCGCTGCCGGTGAGGAAGACGATCGGAATGGTTCTGGTCGCGTCCCTCGCCGCAATGGCTCCGAGGATGTGCCCGGCCGTGGCGATCACGGCGACCTGTCTGCCGGCAAGATCCGCCGCCAGCGCGGGCAGTCGATTGAATTGCTCCTCGGCCCAGCGATACTCGATCGCAACGTTCTGGCCTTCGACGTATCCGCTTTCACCCAGGCCCTGCCGGAAGCCGCGCAGCCTCCCCGCGTCCCGCTCCGGGGATGCGCTGCTGAGATAGCCGACGACGGGCACCACCCGTTGCTGCGCGCGCGCCGCGTGCGGCCAGGCCGCGGCGGCGCCGAGCATTGCGATGACGTCCCGCCGTCTCATTCGATCACCGCGTCGGCGGCGACCTGGAGCGCCACGGGGACCGTCAGGGCCAGCGACTTCGCGGTTCTCAAATTGATGACGAGCTCGAACTTGCTCGGCTGTTGCGATGGCAGATCGCTCGGCTTCGCTCCCTTGAGAATGCGATCCACGTAGACACCTGCCCGCCGGTACTGGTCGACGACATCGATACCATACGACAGCAGTCCGCCTCGATCGGCGAAGTAGCGAAACGCATAAACCGCCGGCAAACGATGGCGGTCCGCCAGCGAAACGACCAGGTCGCGGTGCTCATTCGTGATCGGATTGGGGAACACGATGAGACCGCCGTCCGGTGTTGCCGCGAAATCCGCAACAGAACGCGCGATGCCGGCGGCGTCATGCACGCCGAGCCGCATCGTCGTGAGGCCGAGCGATCCAGCCGCAGCTTCCGCCGCCTCCGCGAACTTGACGTTGGCGGGCGTGTCCGGGTGCAGAATCAAACCAATCCGGCTGATGCCGGGGGCGATTTCCCTGAGGAACTGAACCCATTTCTGAGCGATCGGCGGCTCGAAACTCGTGAACCCGGTGGCATTGCCTCCGGGCCGCGCCAGGCTGTCAATGAAGCCACTGCCAACCGGGTCCCCTATCACGGTGAAGACGATCGGTATTGCCGTTGTCTCGTGCGCCAGGATGGTTAGCGCCAAGTTGCTCTGTACTAAAATGACATGCGGTGTCGTGCCGACCAGGTCTTTGGCTTCAGCACGCATTCGAGCGGGCTCGCTGGCGAAGCGAACGTCGAATACGAAGTCGCGGCCCTGTTTCCACCCGAGATCCTGCAGCTGATTGAGGAAGGCAGCGAGCCTCGGCTGAGCTTGCGGATTGTCCTCGGTTATGCCCAACAACGCAGCAATCCTGCGTTTTACCGATTGCGCTCTGGCGGGTCCTGCCCAGGCAGCGGCGGCGACCACCGCGGCGAATCCAATCGTGTCCCGCCGGGTCAATGAGGCACACGGGACACGCGATGATCCCAGTGCAGCGCATCGCCTCATCCGATCACCTCGTCGGCGCGCGGCAGGATCGCGGGCGTCATGGCGAGACCGAGCGAGAGCTATTAAACCACCGCCGCCTCATATTTCTCCGCCCCCGGCTGGAGTGAGCCTCCAAACGTAGCACGGTGGCTCCACGGGCTGTGTGAACGCACTCACATTCAGCGGATGCCGCCTGCCGCAACGGCATTGCGATCAGCGGAAACGCACGACTCGCCGTCAGATCAGGCAGATACCCTGCTGGATCATTCGATCGTCCGCCCGGCTCGCAGCAGGATCGAGGGCGGGACGGCGATTCCGAGACTTGTCGCGACCTTGAGGTTCACCACAAGTTCGAAACGCGTGGGCTGTTCCACCGGCAGCTCGCTCGGCTTTGCGCCCTTGAGGACCCTGTCCACATAGCGGGCCACGCTGCGGAAACTCTCTTCCGGATCCGGCCCGAACGACATCAATCCTCCCGCGTCCACGAACGCGCGCGACGAAAAAATCGTGGGCAGCCGCTGCTTCGCAGCGAACTCCGCGATCATGCCGCGATACGCGAGGGTCCTGTAATCCCAAAAAGTCAGCATCGCGTCTGGCCGGTCGGATTCGATCTCCGCGAAGGCGCGCTGGAGATTCACCAGCCGAGTCACGTCATAAAGCGTGAGCGAGATACCGAGGCCGCGAGCGGCAGCCTGAGCCTCTTCCACCTCGCGCATGTGTGCCGGGTGAACCGATGTCCAAAGCACCGCCACGCGCCCGAGAGCTGGCAACAGGTCCTTCAGGAGCTCCAGCTTCTTGCCGGCGAGTTCCGGCTGCATCCCCGAGACGCCGGTGACGTTGCCCTCGGGTCTCGCGAGACTGGCGACCAATCCGTTCCCCACCGGGTCCGAGGCGAATGTGAAAATCACCGGGATGGTTTGCGTCGCTTGCTTGGCAGCCAAAGCTGGAACCGTACCGGTCGCCGCGATCAGATCGACTCCCTGCTCGATCAGCGCCTCCACCGCCTCCGGCAGCAGCTCGACATGCGATTCGGCCGAGCGATATTCGATTTTGATCGTTTCGCCGTCGACGTAGCCGAGCTCGCGCAAGCCCCTCAGGAACGCGGCCCGCTCGGGCGATGGCGTATCGGACATCGCGCCCTGCGTCAGGTAGCCGATGCGTGGTGTCCGCGGCGTCGTCTGCGGCTGCGCGTCGGTCGCGGACGCGGCAATCAAACCGATGCCGAGCAGCACGGCAGCTACGGTCCGCTTGCGCCGTCTCATCGCACGCCTCTTCCGAGTGCAAAGTGAGCCTCGACGCCAAGTCCCGCCGAAACCTAGCATGCACGGCGCCGATGTATGTGAGCCAATTCACATTGCCTGCTGCCTGAATCCGGCGAGCCCTGCCGTGTCGATGCAAAGCCGAGACGAGTATGGCTCCCCGAGGGCCCAAGAGCAGTTGCAGCGAAGTGCGCAGCGCCGCGCGCAGGGCCAACGTTTATTCGATGACCTCGTCGGCCAGCGCGAGCAACTTGTCGGGAATTTCGAGGCCGAGCGCCTTGGCAGCCTTGAGGTTGATCACCAGCTCGAACTTCGTCGGCAGCATGACCGGCAGATCACCCGGCTTCTCGCCTTTGAGGATGCGTCCGGCATAAATGCCGGTTTGACGGTATGTATCCGTAATGCTGGTCGCATAGCTCATCAGACCGCCCGCCACGACATAATCGCGCAGGAGATACATCGTGGGAATTCCATGTCGGGCCGCCAGCGCGACAACTCGTTCTCGTTGGGAGAGCAGAAACACGCCAGTACCCCACAACAGCGCACCAGCCCCGCGTTGGACGAGCGTTGTAAAGGCGGTCTCGATGTCGCGGTCACTGCTGACTTCGAGGACGATGAGTTGTTGCCCAACGGTCGAAGCCGCAGCCCGGACCTCCGAGACAAACCGCTCGGTCGTGGGGAATTTGGGATCGACGATCACGGCAATGCCTGCGGCTGCCGGTCGCAATTCACGCAAGAGCCCAAGCTGCTTCGCCGCAAGTTCCACCGAGGTGAAGCTGACACCGGTGACGTTGCCGCCCGGCCGGTTGAGGCTGGCGACGAGGCCAACCCTGACTGGGTCACCCCCGGTCACAAAGACGATCGGCACCGTCGTGGTTGCGGCCTTGGCCGCCAACGCCGCAGGGGTATTGCTGGCGACGATCAGGGTTACCCGCCGGCGAAGAAGGTCCGCCACCAGAAGCGGCAACCTGTCAGGTTGCCCCTCGTCCAAGCGGTACTCGATCGCGACGTTCTGGCCCTCGACGAAGCCGGCTTCCTTCAGGCCTTGGCCGAACGCGGTAACGCTCTGCGGAAATATGTCAGCGCGGAGATAGCCCACCACCGGCATCGCCGACTGCTGCCCCCGCGCCGCAAGCGGCCATGCCGCCGCGCCGCCGAGCACACCGAGAAACTCGCGTCGCCTCATGCCGGTCGTCCCGAGCCGAGGTCAATGACACTGATGAGCTACCACGCCCGCCGAGAGCGGTTTGTGAACCCATTCACATTTGCCGGTCCGTGCATGGCCGTTGATCGTCGCTCTGTCACGGCTGCTTTTCCTGTAGCTCGGCCCACTGCAGCCACCGATCCCAGGCAGCCCGAAAATGATCCGTCACTTCGTCCGACGACTGAACCAGCCGATTGCCGGAGACGTTACGCCGTCGGCTGATAGTTCGCCGCCTGGCGATCCAGGAGGCGAACATGGACCTGCCAAAGCAGGCCGAGCCTGTGCTCGATCTCCGCGCGCCGGCGCGCCGACGGACCGGCAAATGTGAGTGCATTCACATAGCGCCCTCTTCGGGCGTGGTAGTCTTTGTCAGTGTCATTGACCTCAGCTCGGGGCGACCGGCATGAGGCGACGCGAATTCATCATGCTGCTTGGCGGCGCAGCGGCGACATGGCCGCGCGGTGCGCTTGCGCAACAGCCAGCAATGCCGGTGATCGGTTTCCTCAACAGCGGATCACCCGCAGCGTATGCTCGACAGATGGCGGCGTTCCGCCAAGGCGTGAAGGAAGCGGGCTACGTCGACGGACAGAACGTAGCGATCGAGTACCGCTGGGCGCATGGTCAATACGAGCGACTGCCGGCGCTGACGGCGGAGCTGATTGATCGTGCGGTAGCTGTGCTCGCCGCGACCACCACCCCTGCGGCGCTGGCGGCCAAGGCTGCGACCACGACGGTTCCCACGGTCTTCAGCACCTCGGGCAATCCCGTGGAGCTCGGTCTCGTCGCCAGCTTGAGCCGGCCGGGCGGCAACGTCACAGGCGTAACCACATTGAACGTGGAAACAGGGCCGAAGCGGCTCGAGCTCGTGCGCGAGCTGATCCCGACGGCGACGATCGTGGGCCTGCTCGTCAACCCGACCAATCCCGCCGCCAGCACCCTGTCACGAGGTCTGGAAACGGCTGCCCCCACCCTCGGGTTGCAGCTGGATGTCCTCCACGCGAGCACCGAGCGCGGCATCGACGACGCTTTCGCAACTCTGGTCCAACGGCGGGTCAGCGCACTCGTGATCGTCGCCGACGCATTCTTCACCAGCAGGAGCGAACAGCTCGGCGCGCTGACGCTCCGACACGCGGTGCCCACGATCTACCAATATCACGAGTTCGTCGAGGCAGGCGGCCTCATGAGCTACGGCGGCAGTAATACAGACACGTACCGCTGGGTGGGCAACTATTCGGGCCGCATTCTCAAGGGCGAGAAGCCCGCGGATTTACCGGTCCAGCAGTCCACCAAGATTGAGCTGATCATCAACCTCAAGACTGCCAAGGCGCTCGGCCTTGCCGTCCCGCTCTCACTGCTCGGCCGCGCCGACGAGGTGATCGAATGAGACGGCGGGAGTTCATCATGCTGCTCGGCGGCGCAGCGGCGACATGGCCGGTCGGTGCGCGCGCGCAGCAGCCGGCGATGCCGGTAGTCGGTTTCCTAAATGCCACATCGCCAGACGTGTTCGCTCACATTGTCCGCGCGTTCCGGTTTGGCCTGAGTGAAACAGGCTTCGTCGAGGGCGCGAACGTGGCGATCGAATATCGCTGGGCCGACAATGTGTATGATCGTCTACCGGTGCTGGCGGCCGAATTGGTTCGTCGTCGGGTGAGCGTGATTGTTACCGGCAGCAACATTAGGGCTGCACTGGCTGCCAAAGCGGTGACCACGACAATTCCGATTGTCTTCGTGACTGGGGCCGATCCGGTCGAGGCTGGGCTTGTCACCAGCCTGAACCGGCCAGGCGGCAATCTTACAGGCGTGACAACATTGAATGTGGAGATAACGGCGAAGCGAATTGAGGTACTACGGGAGTTGGTCCCCAACATCGCCACCGTGGCCGTGCTTGCCAATCCGACCAATAATCCAGCGGCGGTCGAGGGCGATTTAAGACAGGTCCAAGCAGCGGTCCATACCCTCGGGCTGCAGACGATCCATCTCCGCGCGAGCACCGAACGGGACTTGGATAGCGCCTTTACAATGTTGACCGACCAGCGCGCCGGCGGTCTCGTTATCAACGCTGATGCATTCTTGTCCGCCAAACACGGTGAACTCGCCGCATTGGCATTGCACCACCGGGTGCCAGCGATTTCGCCATATCGCGAGTTCGTCACGGCGGGCGGTCTGATCAGCTATGGAGTCAGCATTGCTGAGCTATACCGTCTGGTTGGCGTCTACACTGGCCGAATTCTCAAAGGCGAGACGCCAGCCGACTTACCCGTGCAGCAAGCCACCAAGATCGAGCTGGTTATCAATCTCAAGACTGCCAGGGCGCTCGGCCTCACCGTGCCGCCGACGGTGCTCGCTCGCGCTGACGAGGTGGTCGAATGAGACGGCGGGAGCTCATCATGCTGCTCGGCGGCGCAGCGGCGACATGGCCGGTCGGTGCGCGCGCGCAACAGCCAGGGATGCCGGTGGTCGGGTTTCTCCGCAGTGGATCGCTGACTGAAGTGCCGGACCGCGTGACTGCGTTCCGCCAGGGACTGAAGGAAGCAGGCTTCGTCGAGGGCCAGAACGTCGCGATCGAGTACCGCTCGGACGAGAATCAACCTGACAGGTTGCCACTTCTCGTGGCGGACCTTCTTCGCCGGCAGGTCGCCCTGATCGTCGGCAGCAGTACCCCTGCGGCGCTCGCGGCCAAGGCCGCAACCACGACGGTGCCAATCGTCTTTATGACGGGGGGCGACCCCGTCAGCGTTGGGCTCGTCGCGAGCGTCAACCGGCCGGGTGGCAACGTCACTGGTGTCAGCTTTTTCTCGGTGGAGCTTTATGTTGCGGCAGGCGGTCTGATGAGCTACGCGGGCAGCATTACCGATACCTACCGTCAAGGCGGCTTTTATGCCGGACGCATCCTCAAAGGCGAAAAGCCCGGTGATCTGCCGGTCATGCTGTCGTCAAAGTTCGAGCTGGTGATCAACCTCAAGGCGGCGAAGGCGCTTGGCCTCGAAATCCCCGACAAGTTGCTTGCTCTGGCCGACGAGGTGATTGAGTGACCTGCGCGGCGGGCGCCTCTCTGCGGACCATGTCCGCTAAGGGCCAGCAGCGGACTCGTGCGGTGCAGCAAACAGCGTCCTATTCGATCACTTCGTCGGCGCGAGCGAGCAGCATTGGCGGGATATCAATGCCGAGCGCCTCGGCGGTCTTACGATTGATCACCAGCTCGAACTTGGTCGGCACCTGAACCGGTAACTCGCTCGGCTTCGCGCCACGGAGAATCTTATCGACATATGGCGCCGCTTGACGAAACAAGTCAGGATAGTAGGGACCGTAAGCAAGCAAGCCGCCATCGACGGCATTGACGCGTAAGGGGTACACAGCCGGTATTTTCTGACGAGCGGTCGCTGCGATGATGGTTTGGCGATGGACTCGCACAAAACCGTCACTCATGACGACGAGACCACCGCCCGGTTCATCGGCGAGTGACGCAATCGCTGCTTCAATATCGGTATCACTCCGCACAGGGGCTATGATTGACTGCACAGCAAAGGCGCGAGCCGCCGCCTCGAAAGCAGGCAGATAGTAATTGCCGCCACTGGGAGCTGTCTTAGGATTGAACATGATAGCCGCCCGGCGCACCTGAGGCGCAATCTCTTTGAGCAACTCCAGCCATTTGCCTCCAACTGAGGCTTCGAGGTGGAGGAATCCGGTGATGTTGCCGCGGGGGCGCGCAAGAGAAGAGACGAACCCGTCGCCCACCGGATCGGAGACGACGACGAAGACGATCGGAATTGTGCGTGTTTCGCGCTGGAAAGCAGCGATCACCGGCGTGGTGTTCGCGAGGATCACGTCCGGTCGCAGAGCAACGAGTTCTTTGGCAAAGCTTCGCATCCGATCGATATCATCTCCGCCCCACCGATATTCTATGAGGACGTTGCGGTCGGCCCTCCATCCGAGTTCTTCGAGCGCTCCTGTGAACGTATGAAGCAGAAGGTGCCCCTCCGGGTCGCTCTCCGCGTATGCCATAAGGACGGCGACGCGCCGCATGCGCTCGGTTTGTTGCGCGCGCGCAGCGAGCGGCCACGCCGCCGCGGTGCCGCCAATCACTTTGATGAAATCGCGTCGTCTCATGACTTTGCCCGAGCTCGCGCCCGGCCTTTGCCGATTACAGCAAGGAAATGAAAGCAACGGAATGGCGATTCAAATGGTCAGTTTGCACAGCAACAATCCACAGCCGCACATGTCTCAGATGGGTCAAAAGCGGAACAGCGCATCCGGAGCGGATGTTGTCCGCTTTGCTCCGAATACCAGACGCTCCGCGCTGCGGTGAGCCGAGTCAAATCCGGACATCGGCTCTTTTATTCGATCACCTCTTCAGCGCGTGCCTGCAGCGTCATCGGCACGGTGAGATCGAGCGCCCTTGCGGTCTTGAGATTGATCACCAGCTCGTACTTGGTCGGCACCTGCACCGGCAGATCGCCCGGCTTCTCGCCCCTCAGGATGCGATCCACGTACGAAGCCGAACGCCGGACGATATCGAGGGTGTCCGGCCCATAGGAGATCAGCCCTCCCTCCCTGACGAACCGCTTAAAGCCATAGATCACAGGGAGTCGATGCCGCATCGCCAAGGCCATGATCAACGCGCGATGCGTATTGACGAATGGATCCGGCGCGGCGATCAGGGCACTCCCCGGCTCGCGCGCAAACGCCGTGCCCGCCGCCTCGATCTCGGCCTCGTCGCGCACCGGCGTTGCCGAAAGCTCGGCGGCGAGGCGTTCCGCAGCCGCTCCGAATTCCCGCAGGAAGACGCGGTAATAAGGCGCGGTCTGCGGGTTGAACATGAGCGTGATCCGCCTGACGCCGGGAGCGATCTCTTTGATCATCTCCAGCCATTTCCCGATGATAGGGAAGTCGACGAATGAGAAGCCCGTGATGTTGCCGCCTGGACGGGCGAGGCTGGGGACAAAGCCCTGTCCGGCCGGATCGTTCACCATGGAGAATACGATCGGGATGGTGCGGGTTGCCTGCTTGAGCACCGCAATGACCGGTGTGCTGTTGGCAACAATGACGTCTGGTGGCGAACCCACCAGTTCGGCCATGTATGCCTGCATTCGAGCGAAATCGCCGCCGAAAAACCGATGCTCGATGTGAATGTTGCGGTCCGTCCATCCGAGTGCCTCGAGCCCTTGCCGAAACACCGTAGCGCGCGCCTGTCCTTCCGGATCGTTCTCGGCAAGTCCGTGCAGGAACACGATGCGCCGTACGGGCTCCGGCTGCTGCGCGCGCGCCACAAGCGGCCACGCGACCGCTGCGCAGGCAAGTAGCTTGATGAACTCGCGTCGCCTCATGCCGGTCGTCCCGAGCCGAGGTCAATGACACTGCCAAGTGCTAGCACGCCCAGAGAGGGAGGTATGTGAACCCACTCACATTGCCGGTCCGGTTCGGATTCGTCCCATGTCTGATCTGCCCGGGCAGAGCGGACATGCCCCGCCCCGCGCCCCACGTCCGCTTGGGGCCAATAGGCGACATCGCCACTTTCGCGATCTCAGGAAAGGGATTAGCCTACTCGGACCCGTCCCCGTCGGATCACGCGCCGCGGAGGGACTGGAATGAAACTTCCCCGCCGCCAATTTCTGCATCTCGCAGCAGGCGCTGCCGCGCTGTCGGTCGCGCCGCGCATCGCGTGGGCGCAAGCCTATCCGTCACGGCCGGTACGCATCATCGTTGGGTTCGCCGCCGGCGGCGGATACGACCTTATTGCGCGATTGATAGGACAATGGCTATCGGAGCGTCTTGGCCAGCCATTCGTGATCGAAAACCGGCCGGGCGCGGCCACCAATATCGCAACGCAGGTTGTCGTGAGTGCGCCCCCTGATGGCTATACGCTCCTATTGATCGGCCCGACAAATGCAATCAATGCCACATTCTACCATAAGCTCACTTTCAATTTTATCCGCGACATCGCGCCAGTTGCGAGCATCACTCAGCAGCCGCAAACCATGCTGACAAATCCATCGTTTCCGGCCAGGACGATTCCTGAGCTCATCGATTATGCAAAGAGCCATCCAGGCAAGATCAACATGTCCTCGCCCGGAGTCGGGTCTACAAGTCATCTCGCCGGAGAACTGTTTAAGATCATGGCAGGCGTTGACTTGGTTCATGTGCCGTTTGCTGGCAACGGGCCTGCGCTGACAGCCTTGCTCGGTGGACAAGTGGAGGTTTCGTTCGCCTCTCTTCCCTCTGCAATCGAGTTCATCAGAACCGGCAAGCTGCATGGACTCGCAGTAACCACGCCGATGCGCTCGGAGGCACTACCCGACCTTCCGGCCGTGGGTGAATTTGTCCCGGGCTATGATGTGAGCGCCTGGTACGGCGTGGGCACGCCGAAGGGCACGCCAGCCGAGGTCATCGACAAGCTCAACAAAGAGATTAATGCAAGCCTTGCCGACCCGAAGTTGCGAGCGCGGATTGCCGACCTCGGCGGAACGCCATTTGCGCTGACACCGACCGACTTCGGCAAGTTCATCGCCGACGAAACCGAGAAATGGGGCAAGGTGATTCGGACACTCAACGTTAAGGCGGGGTAACGTCCGCTTTGTCCCGCCCCGAGCCGAGGTCAATGACACCGACAAGCTACCACGCCCGCACACGGCGGTTTGTGAACCCACTCACATTTTGCCGGTCCGGTTCGGATTCGTCCCATGTCTGATCTGCCTGGGCAGAGCGGACATGCTCCGCCCCGCGCCCCACGTCCGTTTGGGAAACCGGCTGTGAGTAATCGCAGCAAGGCAGCGTTGTCAGCGATGTCCTATTGCCACATGAGCTTCGATTGGTGCAGCGAGGCCATCACCAACGCGGTAGGCGGCAAGTGCATCTCTTACGTCGGTGGTAATCTTTGCTTGTGCCTCGTTATCCAAGCCAGCAACTGCTGCTGCGACAGGGGTTGCTGAAATATAGCCTGGCACATATTCAGCCATTGAGGCGTGTCGAATGGTCTCGCGTTCGATTCGAATTTCGACACCCCGAAATCCCGCGGCAACAATGACGTGTTGTAACTGGTCAGCGTCACCAAAGCTGAATGCTGATCGAATTTTCGCAGCCTGTTCACTCCCCATATTGCGCTCAACTGCATCAGCGATCGCCGCTTGCCACGGGCAATGCTCGATTGAACGCCAGACGCTGATAACCGTCCGACCTCGATCGGCCAACACTCTATGCATTTCGGAAACCGCTGCGGCTTTGTCAGGAATGAATTGCAAGCCATGTTGGCAAATGACACAGTCGAAAGTCGCATCTTCAAACGGCATGTCTGTAGCGTTGCCCAACCGCCATTCGATCGCGGCGGCTGTTTCATGCGAAGCGCGCGCTCGCGCGAGCATGCCCGCGTTGAGATCGAAGCCGACAACCTGTCCTGCAGAACCGATCTTGTTTCCTACGAGTCGGGTCACCACGCCAGTGCCGCATGCGACGTCCAGCACGCGATCGCCCGGGTTAATCGCGGCGGCTTCCACAAGCCGGCGCGAGTAGTCCTGTAAGAAGACATCGACAATGTGTGTGTCGTAGGCGAGCGGCGTGTTACCTTCGAGCTGCCAACCTGAGGCGCCGGAGCTGCTTTGTGACATTTCATCATCTCCATCACGCGCAGTAATGGATCTGTCGGAAAACAATTTTATCAGCCGAGGCGCATCTATTCACTCGATCACCTCGTCGGCTCGCGCCAGCAGCTGCGGCGGCACCTCGAGGCCAAGCGCCTTGGCGGTCTTGAGATTGATCACCAGCTCAAACTTGATCGCTCGGTCGACCGGCAGATCGTTCGGCTTGGCGCCCCGGAGGATGCGGCCGGTCTGCAGCCCAGCGCGGCGATAGGCATCAGGAATGCTGTTGCCGTAGCTGATCAGGCCGCCGCCCGTGACGGTTTCGCGGTTTACATAGATCGCCGGAATCGCCTGACGGGCGGCCTGCGCGATGAGTTCGGCTCGGCGGATGCGAAAGAACGGACCGGGACCGACGATGATGGCATCCGCGCGTTGTCGTTTCGCGTTGGCAAACGCCGCGTCAATGTCGCTTGCGCTACGTGCTTCGACGATCTGGAGCTGCCAGCCGCGCGCGTGCGCTGTCTGCTGCGCCGCTTCCGGCCCGCCGGCGAGCTCCGGCATGTTTGGATTCACCAGCAGCACGGCGAGCTTGATGTTCGGCACCAGCTCTCCAAGAATTCCCATCCGCTTAGGTAATGATTCGCTGCCGAACCAGCTCACTCCGGTCACGTTCCCGCCGGGCCGATTGAGGCTGGTCACGAGGCCGACCTTGATCGGATCGGCGCCGCTCGTGAAGACGATGGGAATGTCCTCGGTCGCTGCTTTGGCGGCGAATGCCGAACTATTGCCACCTACCGCGGCGATCACTGCCGCCGAACCAGTTCGGCCGCCAGCTCGGGCAGACGTTCATCGCGCCCCTCGCTCCATCTATGTTCGAGCGCCACGTTGCGGTCGATGATGTAGCCCATCTCTTTGAGACCTTGGCGAAACGCGGCCACATCATCTGCTGATTCCTCCCGCGCCCTGCCGCTGAGAAACCCGACCACCGGCAGCGCCGGCTGCTGCGCCCGCGCTGCGAACGGCCACGATGCTGTCGCCGCTCCGCCGAGCAGCATCATGAACTCGCGCCGCCTTATGTCCGACATGGGCCTACCTCCCGCTCAGGAGTGACCACCAGCAACCGACGGACCCGTGTCGCGTCGCCAGCCTTGCCGCAGGCTGGCCGGCAAGTCCTTGGGGCAGACCGGAATTGTTCTGAATTCGAGCCGTGGGCGGTCGGCCCCTATCGCCTCTTATCGAAGACTAACACATCACGGCAGGCAGTTCCGCCGGAAAAACGGGTGATGCCGATGTCCGAGTCGGGTCAGAAGCGGAACGGCGCATCCGGAGCAGATGCTGTCCGCCTCACTACGGACATCCGACTTTCAATTCACCGGGCGTGTACTCGTAAATGCGCGATGTCGGCTTTCGGGGGGAAAGCGGACTAGTAATACTCACGGCATGTCTTTCCGCTTGTGACCCGAAGCGGACCTCGCGGCTCAGCGCGGCGACGTACCAGCGGCCGCTTCAGCAATCCCCAATCGGGATACAAGACTACGAGCCTAGGCTTCGTGAAGATTGACGATTCGATGGGGCGACGCGTGCATGCCATAAGTAATGAGGGGTACCTCGCCTGTTGCACGGAACCAATGCTTGAGGTTTGCCGGCAACACGAGAGTGACGCCGGGTGCGAGTGATACCAAGTTGTCGGCGTCCTCCATCCAAGCCTCGCCGTAACCCTCAAGCACAGTTAAAACCTCCAAATACGGGTGTGAATGCTTCGGAGTTTTCGACCCCGGGTTCGTTCGTTGTATTCCAATACGGACTGGCGTCGATCCCCGATCGTCACCAACCAGCGTTTGATAAGTAACGCCGTCTCTAAACGTCTCGTGCGGCACGTCGGCCAAATTTATGACTGGCATATCAATCTTCCTGACTACGGAATGGCCGGCTCAATCCGGCTTGATGTTCGCCGTCCGGATCACCTTGCCCCACTTCTCGATCTCTGCCGCGATGTGTTCGCCGAAATCAGCGGGAGACCCCGGAAGCGTGGTCGCTCCGAGTTCGGCAATTCGCGATTTGAACTTAGGATCGGTAATCGCGACGTTGATCTCTTGGTTGAGCTTGACAACGATTTCGGTAGGCGTGCTCTTCGGCGCGCAGACACCGAACCACGAACTGGCCTCATAGCCCGGAAGGAATTCGGCCGCGGCCGGAATGTCTGGCAGATCGCCCAAACGCTTGCTTCCCGTAACCGCCAGCGCGCGCAATGCGCCGGTCTTGACGTGTTGCATCGCGGAGACCGGCCCAAAGAAGGCAACTTGTACCCGGCCGCCAAGCAGATCGGCGTACGCACCGCCAGTGCCCCGGTAAGGGACATGAAGCAGGTCAATGCCAGCCATCAGCTTGAATAGCTCGCCAGCCATGTGAGGCGGAGTTCCGGTGCCTGCGGAAGCCATGTTGATTTTGCTTGCATTCGCTTTTGCATAAGCAATGAATTCGGGCACCGTTGTCGCCGGGACCGAGGGATGAACAATCATCATCTGAGGTTGCTGAGCCACGGCCGCGACAGCGGTGAGGTCGCGTGCGACATCGAAATTGAGCTTGTCGTAAAGGGTCGCGTTAACCGTAGGCGTAGCGTCGATCATCAACAGCGTGTAGCCGTCTGGCGGAGAACGTACGACTGCCTCAGCGCCGATATTGCCACCGCCACCTGGCCGGTTCTCCACGATAAATTGCTGGCCCAATCGCTCCGATAGCCATTGCGCGGTCAGGCGCGCAAGGATGTCAGTCGGGCCGCCAGCCGCAAACGACACTATAATCTTCACCGGGCGTACCGGGTAGGCTTGTGCCCACGCAATGCGCGACAGGCCCGGCAGCGCGGAAGCGCTCGCGGCCAGATGCAGAAATTGTCTACGTGGAAGTTTCATGCCGTCGCTCCGCGGTGGTGATCCGATGCGAACAGGCATACACAGTCTATTCTCTTTGCTGAAAATGCGGAAGCGGCGATGTCGGCAAATGGCCCGAAACGGCTGAACCGGCATGTCCTGAGTTCTTCCGCGTCTGACCCACAGCGGAAGTCGCACGCGCCTCGCGGCTCTAGCCGCCGGCGATTGTGACTATTGTCGGTACCGGGAACGGTCGGCAAGGAATTACGTTCCATACAAACACAAAGAACACTTCCTAGCGGTCAACCGGAAGAAGGCTACACTTGGCATATGAAAAAGACGTTCTCCGACAAAGTACGCGATATCGTCCGGAAAATACCGAAAGGCAAGACGATGACGTACAAAGAGGTCGCTTCAAAAGCTGGAAATCCGAGGGCCGCACGGGCTGTCGGAGCCGTCATGCGATCAAATTACGATCCGTCGATACCGTGCCATCGCGTCGTTGCGAGCGACGGGAAGATGCGCGGGTACAACCGCGGTGCGCGCATCCGCTGATCGCTCTGCGGACGAACGCGCGTATGTTCTCTTTGGGTCCGAGGATAAGGTCTGGATTGGCCCCAAGAAGCGGCGTCGTTTAGATCAGCTTCAGTCCTTTCAGACTGGCGTGACCTGGCCCATCTGAGCAGTCGCGAATAACCGTGCAACCACCACCGACTGGCGATTCTGCAACGATCGCGTGGTGACTGAGGAAATTGCCGACTTCACCGCGATTGACTTTCTTACCTCAAGTGCGATCTCGATGATCGCGCGAGAAAACGCACTCAAGCTTTTCCCGAAGCGCGTTGCGCAAGTGACCTGACTTCATGGCGGGTGCTATGTCCGGTTATGGCCCGAAACGGCTGATCCGGTGTGTCGCTTCATGTCCGCTCTCGGCGAGTGAAGCGGACTCGATCTGCTCAAGCTGAGTTCTTCCGCGTCTGATCTCGAGCAGACGATGACATGGACAAATCCGCACTTGATCGGCAAATGTGAGTGGGTTCACACACCGCGCTCCCCAGGCGTGGTAGCCTTGTCGGTGTCATCGACCTCGGCTCGAGACAATCGGCATGAGGCGACGCGAATTCATCACGCTCCTCGGCGGCGCAGCGGCGACATGCCCTCTTGGTGCGCGCGCGCAGCAGGCGGTGCTGCCTGTGATCGGCTATCTTCATGTTGGCTCATCGGCGGAATCGCGAGACAGAGTCGCCGCATTTCACAGGGGGTTGAAGGAGCAAGGCTTCGTCGAGGGCCGTAACGTCGCGATCGAATACCGCTGGGCCGACAATCAATTCGATCGAGTGCCGGAATTGGCTGCCGATCTGATCCGACGTGGGGTTGCGGTCATCGCCGCTCCCGCTGGCGCAGACACGACACGCGTGATCAAAGGCTTGACCACGACCATTCCGATCGTCTTCAGCACAGGGGTGGACCCGGTCCAAACGGGCTTGGTCCGAAGCCTGAACCGGCCGGAGGACAATGCGACCGGTGTCGCTGACGTGGCAGTGGGCGTTGTGGGTAAGCGGCTCGGGCTCTTGCACGAACTCCTGCCGGGAGCCGAGCGCTTTGCGCTGCTTGTCACTCCCGGGACTACGTCCGGCGAGTCTACGATCGCGGAGGTGAAGTCGGCAGCGGCAACGATTGGGAGGCAAATCGAAGTCCTCAGCGCCACCACCCATCTCGACATCGACGCGGCCTTTGCGAGCCTTGCCCAAAAGCGGTGCGATGCGCTGCTGGTGGCTCCTCAAATATTGTTCAGCACTCGTCGCGTCCAACTCGTCACGCTTGCCGCTCGCCACGCGGTGCCCACCATGTTTTATCAGCGCGAGTATGTCGAAGCTGGCGGACTGATGAGCTACGGGTCGAGCATTATCGATCGGGAGCGGCAGCTCGGCGTTTATACCGGCCGCATTCTCAAAGGCGAGAAGCCGACCGATCTGCCCATCCTACGGGCGGTGAAATTCGAGTTCGTCATCAACATGCAGACAGCCAAGACGATTGGTATCGACGTGCCGCCGACTCTCGTCGCCCGCGCCGACGAAGTGATCGAATGAAGATGCTCTTGCTGCGGTGTGTGAGTCCGGAAATGGCCCGTAGTCCACATCCCGCCATGTCCGCTCACACGTCTGCTTTCAGGGGTAAAGCGAGTGGCGAATTTATGAGTACACGCCCTAGCTAGCTAGTAGGTGGTGGCCTACCTTATACCGATCGACAATTGCCGTGATGCGCGACTCTGTGGTCTGACCTCAGACCGTGATCCTGCGCGAGCACCGCCTGACGATATTTGTCCTCGTGGGCCTGTTGGCTGCGTGGAGCCTGATCGCGGCCGTGATCTACAGCCTCTTTTGAAGTCGCCAGTGCCGGGAACTTGCTCGGCCTCGATCTCACCGACGTCACGCTGCACGCCCACAAGCTAATGATGCCTTGCATGCGATCAGCGGAAACGAACAGTGCGTCGCGCTGTGCCGCTTGCACGCGCGCGTGCGCTGCCGGTGCGGAAGCAGCATTTTTCCACGCTGCTTGTGAAACGGGCTGAGCTGGTGCGGAGACGTCACGCCGGCGGCTGACGGTTCGCCGCCAGGCGATCCAGGAGGCGAACGTGGACCTGCCAAAGCAGGCCGAGCCTGTGGTCGATCTCCGCGCGCTGGCGCGCCAGCGTCTCGATCCGTTGCATGCACTTCTCGCGATTGAGTTGCAGAACGCGCGTCGTTGCACACCCCTCGTCGGCGCAGAACATGTGCTTGATCTCGGGCAGGGTGAAGCCCAGCCACCGCGCATTGGTGATGGCGGCGATCCTGCGGCAGTCCGCGCGATCGAACACGAAGCTCTCGTCTGCGCGCGGAGCCAGCAGCCCGCGCCTCTGATAGTCGCGAATGACGCGCACCGACACGCCCAGCCGCTGCGCGACGTCCTTGATGGACAGCGCCTCGGGCGCCTGTGCATCGGCATCCGGCTCATCGAGCCAGAGCGCGTCGATACCGGGCGCCGAAGCGCTTGCTCCGGTCATGACGGCGTCCTGCAGGCGGCCGCCCCAGCCGCGTTGGTCAACGTTCTTGCCTCACCGAAGAGCTGCTCGGCAGCCCGCGCGGCGTCCTGGAGGTCGTCGCAGCCGCAGCTGTCGATCACAACCTCTACTGTGTTGTCGTAGAGCTCGAGCCAGAACAACGGCTCATCGGCCGATGCGGGCGACGCCGGCTCGACGAGCCGCAGGTCGAGGTGGCCGACCCGTGCAATTCTCACGCTGCGCGAGCCGTCTTGCGGTGCGTCGGACAGCGCAAGCTGGACATAGGCAGTGGCGACTCTGGACTCCCAGCGGCCGTCGTCCGTGGTCTCGTTCACGCAGCACCTCATGATGAATGCGGGCGGTGGCCCCACGAGCTGATGGATGGAATTCGCACGGCCGCTCGGGCTCACGTGCGCCCCCGATCTATGCGGCGCAGGCGCCGCGTTCTTGCTAACCTCGGCCAAAAATTTGCTCGTGCGCGCCATGCGCGGCGCGCGGGACGGTGACCGCCATGGCGCGCCACGCTGTCGGTAACGGAAGCTTCGGCCGCGTCCCCACCGCGGGTGGCGGGATCGCCCGGCTTGCCTGCACGCGGGCGCGCCACGCCGGTATCCGGATCGGCCCGCTGCTGGCGCAGGCGGGCCTCACCGCGGCGCAGATCGACGACCCCCAGGCACGGATTGCGGCGCGCAGCCAGATCAGACTGCTCGAGCTCGCGGCGCAGGCGCTGCGCGACGACCTGCTCGGATTTCATCTGGCGACCGAGTTCGATCTCCGCGAGATCGGCCTGCTCTACTACGTCATGGCCTCCTCCGACCTGCTCGGCGACGCGATCCGTCGGGGGGCGCGGTATTCCACCATCGCCAATGAAGGCATGGTCGTCGACCTGCAGGCAGGACGCGACGTCGCGGTGAGATTCCGGTATCTCGGCGTCGAACGGCGGCATGAGCAGCACCAGATCGAGTTCTGGCTGACGGCATTCCTGCGCGTATGCCGCCAGTTGTCGGGTCGCCGCCTGGTGCCGGACCGCGTCAGATTCGTCCACCCGCGCGGCGGCAACGGCCGCGAGCTGCAGTCGTTCTTCGGCTGCGAGGTCGAGTTCGGGGCGGACGTGGACGAGATCGCCTTTCCCCCCGAGGTCCTTCGCATCGACAACCTGGCCGCCGATCCGTTTCTCAACCGCATCCTGATCAAGAACTGCGAGGACGCGCTCGCGCGGCGCGAACGGAGCGCCGGCTCGCTGCGTCCGGATCTGGAGAACGCGATCGTGCCGATGCTGCCGCATGGCCAGGCCAGCGCGCGCGAGGCGTCGCGCAGCCTGGGCATGAGCCAGCGCACACTGACGCGACGCCTGGCGGCGGAAGGGCTGACCTTTTCCGGCGTCCTGAACGAATTGCGGCGCGATCTGGCCGACCACTATCTGCGCGATGAAAGCCTGTCGATCTCTCAGGTCGCCTGGCTGCTCGGCTTCGGCAACCTGAGCGCCTTCACGCACGCGTTCAAACGCTGGACCGGCACCACCCCGCGCGCCGCGCGCAGCTCGGACATGCAAAAAAGCGAACAGGAGTAGCGGCTCAGCGCGAAGCTTCACCGCCTCCATGCGCGCCGTGGCGCTACGCAACGCGGTCTCTGCTTGCGATTGGGCTTCTTCCGGATGAGCGGCGGTCCCCAGCGGAGGGACGGTCCATGTCCCCGATCCGCTGGGGCGCCGCCCAGTAGGCTTGGTGCCCAGGCCAGCCCGGAGGTGATCATGGTGGTGCTGAGCCGGCCGCGGCAGGCAAACGCTACTCGCGGGGTCTCACTCGGTCAGTTGGTTAGCCGACAAACCGCCTGACTTGTCCACGCTATGCACGTATGTGACGCTGCGGGAATGTAGCGGTGACGCCGCGGAATTTACCGGCTCGGGTTAAGTTCAGCGAAGGCGAATGCCGGCTTTCAGCTGTGCTGAGCACATCGAGGAAGGCGGGCCGAGCGTCTTCGAGCATGCGTGCAAGCCGGGACAGGGGGAGGTTCAGAATGGAACTTCAACGCCGCAAATTTCTGCATCTGGCCGCGGGTGCTGCCGCGCTGGCGACCGTGTCGCACGCAGCGTGGGCCCAGGCCTATCCGACGCGGCCCGTGACCATCGTTGTCGGCACCGCAGGCGGCGGCGGAGCCGACCTTTTGGCACGTATTATCGCCGAGCGGCTTGGCGAGCTGTTGGGACAGCCCTTCGTAATCGAAAACGTCGGCAACGCCGTTGCAGCGGCCAAACGCGTGGCAAGCGCCCCGCCCGATGGGTACATCGTGGACTTTGGCTTTACCAGCACACATGCCCTTCATCCGAGCCTGTACAAGAAGCCATTTTACGATGCCGCCAACGATTTCACGCCCGTCGCGCTGGTCGCCGAACAATCAATGTTGCTGGTGACGCGAAGCGATTTTCCCGCCAGCGATCTCACGGAATTTGCGGCCTATGCGAAAGCAAACCCGCAAAAAATACAATATGGCTCAGGGACTGGAATCGGATCGGGTAATCATTTGACTTGTGAACTGCTAAATCGTGCGCTCGGGATCAATGTCACTTTGGTACCCTACCGCAATCAAGGTCAATTGAACCAAGACATGATGGCCGGACGCGTCGATTACCAATGCGCCCTTCCGGCCTCCTTGATTCCGCTTATCCAGGCCGGTCGCATAAAGGGCATTGCGACATTGGGCAAAGAGCGTAACCCCACTCTCCCAAGTCTCCCAAGCGCTCACGAGCAAGGACTGACTGGATTCGACGTCAAACTTTGGTACGCCTTTTTCATGCCCAAAGGTGCACCCGAACCGATCGTTCGTCGCCTCAGTGAAGCTACAAGCGATGCGATGAATACGCCCACCGTGCAGGAGAGAGTGCAGGCTCTCGCCGCGACCTTAGTGACGCCCGATCGGCGATCGCCGGAGTACCTGCAAAGATTGGTGCTGAGTGACATCGAAAAGTGGGCTGCACCAATAAAGGCGGCAGGCATCTCTCTGGATTAAAAAGTTTCCTGCGCCGACGAATCCCGTTCGGCGAATTGAAGCAATGACCGCTTTTGGCCCTTCTCGGACTTAGCGAGATGTCCGGGTTGAGTCCGTAACGAGTCCAGAGCGGAAGTCGAATATGAGTACACGCCCCAGATGTCCCCCGATAAGGTGGCAGAGCTTGAGTCTGGACGACTTGCTGCAGACTTTGCTTGATGGGCGTGAGCTCAACCAACGCCAGCACAACAGCACGAGAATGACGGCCGTTGAGCTCGCGGTGCCTCCGGCGATGCGCTCGATGAGCCCGCGAGCCGGGTACAGCAATGATCTAGCCGACGCGAACACCTCTTACTTCGAGCACATCGCACTCCTTGCATTCGAAGGTGAAAAGATCTCGTTTGTCGCTCTCTGCCTCAATGCCGAACAGGCGCATTTCACGCCGGCACTTCGGACAGAGCAGCAGGGCTTCCACTGGTTTGGTCCATGCTGAGCCTTCCATGCAACGTCTTTCATTGCAGCCCCATATCAGCTTGCGCGTAAACCTCGGAATACGCCACTACGAAATGGACCGGCTAGCGCTCCCTTTGAGCAACTGGGCCGCTTTGCCCGCTGCGGACTGCGCCCGTATTCCTGAACTGCGATCTCGCTCGCCTCGTCAGCGCTCGTCGCCTCGAGACTACCGACGTAACAGCCCGCTTCCTGATCTCGGTGATGCGTTCTCCGGCGTCCTGAACGCATTGCGGCGCGACCTTGGCCGATCACTATCTGCGCGATGAAAGCCTGTCGATCTCCCAGGTCGCCTGGCTGCTCGGCTTCGGCAACCTGAGCGCCTTCACGCACGCGTTCAAACGCTGGACCGGCACCACCCCGCGCGCGGCGCGAAGCTCCGGCATGCAGGAAAGCGAACAGGAGTAGCGGCTCAGCGCGAGGAGCAGAGCGGACATCGACGTCGTTGCGTCATGCCATCCGGCTCGTGAGTACACGGCCTAAGCTGGCCGAGCCGCGCGGATCGTGAAGCTTCGCGGCATGTGGAGATCGGCACGGGTCTCCACAGGAGCGCCCGGCATCTGCTCAAAGCTCGGCGACAAGTCGGACCACGGTCTGACGTAGCCAGGCATGAGCTGGATCATGATCATAGGAAGCGTGCCAGAGCAGTGAAACGGCTACGTCCCGCAACTCCAGGGGAGGCGGGCTAAGGCTGAGTCCGAGCTCGGCCGCGAAGAGGCGAGCCAGTCGCGCGTGCATGGTTACGATGACGGGTGCGCGCGCCACCAGGGACGGGACCGTGAGGAAGCGCGGGGTGGTCAAGACGACCGTGCGCCGCAACCCGAGCTTTTCCAGAGCATCATCCACCACGCCGCGCACGTTCCGCCCGGGCCTCAGGCTGGTGAGGACATGAGGAAGCCGCACATAATCATCAAGCGAGATCGGGGGTGTGATCCCCGTCCTTTTGGCGTCAAACATGCAGAGATACGTCTCATTGAACAAGAGACGCCGCTTGTGGTGGGTCTGTCCTCCCGCGACGACGTCATAGCCAATGGCGACGTCCAGTTCGTCGGCGTCGAGATCATCCAGGAGCCGCGAAGAATCGATGTTGTAGAGCCGCAGGCGGATACCGGGTGCCACCTCGCGCACGCGCGCGAGGAGGGTTGGGACGATCAAGATTTCCATGCTGTCGGGCAACCCAAACCTGAAGGTTCCCTCCGCCGTTGCCGGATCGAACACTTCATCTCGCGACATGAGCGTCTGGATCTGGGCCAGCGCGGTCCGCACCGGCTCAACCAAGGTCATTGCCCGAGGGGTGAGGCGCAGGCCACCCGGCCCTCGTGTCAGAAGCTCGTCGCTGAAAAGGTCCCGCAGGCGCGCGAGGTTGTGGCTCATCGCCGACTGACCCATCCCGACGCGGGCCGCCGCGCGCGTGACACTACGTTCCGTAAGCAGCGCATCGAGGTGAACGAGCAGATTCAGGTCGACTCGACCCAAATTGACGGCATCGATACCCATCATCGATCCAATCTGTTTGATCGATGATGATATCCCGACCATCTTCTGCCAAGGAGCCACGGGCATCAGCCCCGCCGCCCAACCACAGGAGATGATCCCTATGTCAATCCGCAGCACCCTGTTCGCCGCTGCATTCGCCTTCGCCTCACTAGGCGCCGCTCATGCTAACGACTTGCGGCCAATTGAGGCCAAAAGCATCGACCTTGGTGAGGTGTCCGGGGTCGCCTACTACACCGTTGAGGGCGATGGGTTCCGTGTTGTGACGACCCTCGCGTATGGCGAAGCCGGGACTCCCATCCGCGTCGTGTCCGTTCTTGCGCCGGGCCAGAAAGTGGTTCTCTCAACACCGAACCAGGCAGGAGCGCTCGAAATCAGCCGAACAGGCAACAGCGTGCTCGTCCGCAAGGCAGGCACGAACTAGCTATCTCCACCGAGCCCGCAATCTCATCGAACGCTTCTTCAACAAGAATCAAACAGTGCCGTCGAGTCGCGACGCGCTACGACAAGCTCGCCGCCAATTGCCTCGCATTCATTCAGCTTGTGTCAATCAGGCTGCGACTTCGCGTTGATGAGTCCACGCCCTGGTGAAGTTGTGTCGTGTAGCTTACTGACGGACGGACCGCGACTCGGTAGCCTTGGCTTGTTGTACCCTGAAGAGCGACTCATCAAGCCCCGGCGGCATCTCCTGCACATCCGCCCGCTGGGGCTCTTTTTGCCGATCCTGGAACGAACATCTCTCGGGGCACGTTGGCCTCGTGCGGCTCCGACGGCTCCTCCACCTTCAGCCCCTGTACCCGGGAGAGCCTTGCTGGGGCCGCGCAAGCCAGAGGGCAGCCCAGGCGCTTAGCGATCTCAGCCACTCGCGGCGCTTGGGACTGCGGTCAAGGAGCTCGGTTGGATTGTGCCGAGCCCCGGCGGCGATGGATACCGCTGGGGGCTCTTTTATTGCTTCGAACAGTCGACGACCTGACAGTGTTTGATATCTGACCCCCCCCTCCTTTTTGTTCGCCTGGCTGCGTCAGAAGCGGGGAAGCAAGCCTATCCACCAAGGAACACAGTGCGAGTGTTTCCCGCACCGTCTTCCACGTCTTCTGAACGGTTACATTTACCGTGTCGACAGCTGTTCGTAACCGACCCAGTTGCTGCCGATCTGCCTCAAGCATTCAGGCTCCGTCGCTCTTCTCCGTCAACGACACGGTCGGCGCAGCGTTCCGCGCTTGGGCTCTCCTCGCGCGCCGAGAGCTCGGTTGGATTATGCAGAACTCGGGCGGCTATGGACACTGCTGGCGGCGCATTTTCAGGCCGGATTTCCCGTGCCCGTATGTCCGTCTCCTGACGTATCGGCGGACGCGATAGCCATCATCTGGCGATCGTGCTGGCGTCGATCTCATCCGGCGCGGGCGAAGCGCCTGGTCGCCGCGAGGCTTGATCTACCGGGCGCCTTTGATCTTCGCCCAGGCTTTGGCAATGTCCGCCTGCTCCAGCGTGGAGCCACCGGCCGTGAGAATCCACGCGACCTGGAATAGTCCGGTCTCTGTCGCGGCGACACGAATGGCGTCCCTCAACGGCATGATGCGCAAGGGCATCTCAGACCGAAAGGAACTTGCGCTCGGCTCGGTGCAGGCGGGCCAGTAGTAGATCCTCGCGGTCTCGTCGTAGTTCAGCCTGGCAATGTCCATCGAAAGCCCCATCAAAGGGCCTTCCCCGCAGACGAGTTTACAGGACGGCCGTGACTTTAGGGAAAGCCACGCGTGCGAGATCCCGGATATCCACTGGAAATCGACTCCAGGATAGCGGGTCGCTGACGGCGACTCAGCGGCCACGGCTCCGCAAGAAACTTCCCTCAATTCTAGTTCGGAGAATTTCCGACAAGATGGTCCAACGCATCCGCCTGAAGCTTTGCCGGGTCGCGCATGCCTGACTCGGCCATGAGAATGATGCGCTTGGCAAGAACATCCCGCGTCTCTTCCGCTGCGCATGGTGACGCGAGAGGATCGTTTGATTTGATCAGCGAAGCCCAGGCACCATCGAACGCGTCACAGATTGCTTTCGTGTGCTCCAGATTGAACGTTCTGCCTTGCAAGAGGCGATGCACTGGCATGACCCACCCTCGCAACTATCCCCCGCAGGTACGATGTTAACTTGCTTGGCTGAGGCGGCTCAGTGAAACCTGGCCAGATGTAACCGTAATGACCGTGTGATTCGAAACATTCCCAAACACGCGGTCTTATGTTCGGTTTGAAACCAACGTTTGGCGCTCCACTGAAATTCTCCGCAAGCGCCGGGCGACGAAGCTCGCCGGGCATTCGTTCGCACGCCGTCAATCATTGTAGTCGCCCGGCTTGCTCTCCGGCAGCAACAGCATCAAGAGGACGATGGCAGATACGGTCGCCGTGGCGAGACTGAGAAAGCCGGCCGCTTCCCCGAGATGCGCGACGATGAACCCCGTGCTGGCGGTGCTGATGACCGCCGCCAAGCCCGTCAGAAGCCCGAAAACCCCCTGCGCCAGGTTGAAGCGTCCCGTCCCCTTTGTCAGGTCGGTGATGACGACAATCGTCAGCACCATCACGCATGCCGACGTCACACCATCGAGGAGTTGCACGGCGAGCACGAGCCGTGGGTCGGCAACGACGGTCAGCAGTGCGGCTCTTATTGCTTCGGTCATGAATCCCGCCAACAGCAGCGGTTTGCGTCCGACGATTTCCGACCAGTAACCGATCCACGGCGCCAGAAACGCGAACACAACCTGCGGGACGATGATCATGCCGGCCATGAACAATGAGCTCGATGCAGCATCGCTTCGTCCCAGGTCTTGCCCGACCAGCGGCATCACCGATGCATTTGAGAAATGAAACAGCACCATGCAGCCGGCGAATACGATCAGATTCCGGTTTTTCGCGAGATCGAGCGTGCGCTGCAGGTCAAAGCTATGATCGCGTTTTGTCGCGTTGCGGGCGCGCACATAATCGATCTCGTCGGCTTTGATCCGACTGAGCGCCAACAGGGCTGGAATGCACAGAAGCGCAGTCGCGATGAAGATGGAGCCAGGTGACACGTACGCGCCCAAGAGCCCCATGGCGGCCGCCGTGACGCAGTTGCCCGCAGCTCCGAACCGGTAGTTGCGACCCACCCTGACCGACATGTGACGCCGGCCGGCAAGGCCGAGCGTGATCGCGGCGATGCCGGGCACCACCAGTCCGGCCGTCGCGCCGTGCAACAGCTCGGCCACAATCACTGCCCAGAACGTCGGGGAGATGGCGAGGATCAACGCTGAGATCGCGATCGCAACGATTCCCGACGCGACCAGGGCACGTTTCCAGCGCACCGAGTCGGCGAATGCGCCGCCAGGCACCAGCACCACGACGGCCGCCAGGTTGCCGACCGCGAGCGCGACGCCGACTTCCTCCTTCGACCATTGCAGATCAGCGAGATAAAACGCCAGAAAAGCGCCGAAGCCCATCTGGACGTCGGCCAGGAAGAAGTTGGTCCAATCCAGGCCGCGCCGACTCTGGTCGGATAGCGCGCGATCCCTCGCCTTGCGGTCCTGGCGATGCTTCGAAATCAGGCCGTAGGAACGGAGCGCAGCGTCCGCAGCCTTCGCCAGCCGGCGCACCCCCATGGTGTCGACCACACTCATCGCACCGCGGGCTTTGCAATGTGGACAGTGCTCGGCCTCAACATGACCGATACAACGCTGCGTATCCGGCAGAGTTCCAGCACAGCATCGTGGCGACGCAGGACATCCGCGCCCGCGAACGGCGCGCGTGCGGGGCCGGCGTGGAACACACTGCAAAAGCTGAAGCCGATGCTGGCCCCGCGCAGCGTGTGTGCGCGCGACGCGACGACCACGTCGCGCGGCGACGAGTTGATCGACTGAGCCCGCGCCGCCTACGCAGATGTTCGTGCGCTGGCGCCGGCGCCGGCAACGGCGTTCTGCGCCGTCTGCGCAGATGCCGCGCCCGGCGTGGCGACGTCTTCCCCGCCGGCCATCGGCAAGCGAATCCGAAACGTCGCGCCATGCGGCCAGCGGTTGCCGACCATCAGCGTACCGCCGTGACGCTCGATGATCGTCCGGGAGATCGCCAGGCCCAACCCCATGCCCTTGGGTTTCGTCGTAACGAACGCATCGAATATGGCTTCAGCCTGGTCACGGCTGATTCCAGGTCCGGTATCTGCGATGATGATGTCGACGGTACCGCCTGGAGCGCGCTCGGTCGTGACCTCCAGTCGGCGCTTCCGCCGAACCGACTGCATCGCCTCGACGGCGTTGCTCGCGAGATTGAAGACGACCTCCTGCAGCTGACCCGTGTGCCCGATCACCAAGGGAACGTCGCGCGACAGCTCGAGCACCGCGGCAACCTGGTGCCGTCGCAAGTCCGGGTCGAGTGTCTGGAGCACGTCCAGCACCACCCCGTTGACGTCGACCTGCGTCCTGGGCAGCTCTCCTCTGCCAAACAGGCTTCGAATGTTGTCCAGGATGCCGTTCGCGCGGTGGCTGGACTCCACGATGGTCGTGAGAGCGGTCGAGACTTCGCGAAGGTCGGGAGGCTCCCTGCGGACGTAACGCTGGGCGGCGCTGCCGTAATTGCTGATCGCGCTCAGCGGCTGCCGCACCTCGTGCGCGATTGCACCCGCCAGCGCCTCCAGGTTCATCAGCTTGTTGTCACGTTCCCGCTGGAGAACCGCGTTGGCTCGCGCCAGCTCGGCATAGAGCCGCGTCATCTCGGCAAGCAGAATGATGAGAACGGTGCTCGAGGTCACCAGCGAAAACATGCGGCCGGCGTAGAAGCCCGCGCTGAAACGGACGGTGGGAAGCACGCCGCTGAAAACAAGCTCCAGGATGAAGACCAGGGCGACGATAGAGAGCCACAGATCGAGCACGGAGGGGCGAGGCAGGCCGAGAACGAGAAATGCGCCGGCGGTCACCAGGATGGTCAGCCCGATCGGATAGATCACGAACGGACCGATGGTCCGCTGGTCCGTGATGATGTGTGGAAGCAGCTCGGCGCCGGCGGTCGACACCCACGTCAGGCCGCCCACCAGGACGAGCAAGGCGACGACAGCAACCGCGATCGCCGCCGCACCCGTCCCATCGTCGGACAGGCGATCGGTTGGCTGCCGGCGCAGCACGGCATAGGCCAGCAGCGATGCGCCGAAACCGAAGTGCCAGAAGATGAACAGCCATGAGCCGGTCTGGATGCCGCTGCCGAGCAGGCCGCTCGGCGTGAAGGCGCCGGCGAACGTCAGCGCGTGAGGCACCACGATGAACGCGGTGAAGAGATATCCGCAGGCGAGAGCGAAAATCGCGCGCGATCGAAAGATGGAATATTGCGCAAACAGCAAAACAGCCGTGACCAGACTATTGACGAAAACAATCGCGTCGAGCGACGGAAAGAATGCGTTCAGCTCGACCAGCGGCCTGCCGGCAAACGGCGCAACAACGGCAAACCCTGCCAGCATGACAGCGGCCAATGCCGCGGCCGCCCGGCGGTGCGCTGCGGTCGCAGGCTGGCCGAGCAGACCTGTCCGAGCATGGTCCTTGTGCGTGAACGACACGTGTCGGTGCCTCGCACGCTGATCGCGCCGGCCATCGCGCCTGACATGTGCCTCGCAAGGCAGCGATGGCACGTACCGCCGGGTCAGGATCGGCGGCTTTGCCGGCCCTGGTCAATAGGAACTCAATCGCCCCCGCGATATGACGCGCTCAAAAACGAAGCCGGCGGCGCGGGAGAGGCGTCAGCGGCGATGACAGCGTCGGCCCCCACATGACCTTGCGGCATGCACGCGGGCTCGCCGATCGAGCGCTCCGCCCCAAAAGCCTGGCGCGAGATCGGATGTTCGAGTTGGGTGATCATCGCGGCTTGATATCGTGCGCACCTCGCCATCAGCCGGTTGAGCGAGCGTTGATCGGGCGTGGTATCCAACTCACCGCCCACCATCAGAGCGGCCCGATGCCGATCTTCTCGCGCCTCCATGTTGGCGTGCACGAGTTCGCATCCAGGGCCGCCGCGTGATCAGGCGTGTACCGCACCGGCCAGCCAGGCCCCATGGTGGCATCAACATGTTTTCATGCCACGACAGCGCTGCCCATTTTGTCATCAGCGCGACTTGTCATCAGCGCGACGCATCCGCCCCCCCCTTTTCCGGCGAGTCAAGTCATGATGAATTTGGTCGTTGTCCCTGCTGACCGTCCGGAGACGAGCCTTGTACCGACCCGGTTGCGTGCGGTCTGTTGTCGGCTGCTCGCTGGGAGCAGCGGGGCGCGGTGCACTTGCGGCCATCGCCATCTTCCTCTCGGCCACGCTCTCCGCAGCTGTGGCCGAGCCGAAACGTGTGATCCTGCTTCATTCCTTCGGCCGGGATTTCAAGCCCTGGAGCGACTACGCAAAATCGATCCGCACCGAGCTGGATCGGCAATCACCATGGCCGCTGGACGTCACTGACCATTCACTCGTCAATGCCCGTTACCCCGATGAAGACTCGGAAACTCAGTTCGTCGAGTACCTCCGTGCCGTCTTTGCCAAACACCAGCCCGACCTGATTGTGAGCATCGGCGCGCCCGCGGCCGGCTTTGTCCAACGGCACCGACAGCAGCTCTTCGCTGCCACGCCCATGGTGCTCACAGCAGTGGATCAGCGTCGCGTCCAGTATTCCAGCCTGACGGCAAATGACACGGTGGTCGCGGTCTCGATCGACTATCTTGCCGGCATCGAGAATATCCTCCGCGTGTTGCCCGACACCAAAAATGTGACCGTCGTGATCGGCACGTCTCCGATTGAAAAGTTCTGGAAGGAGGCGACCGCCAAAGAAGCAGAATCGCTGGCAGGCCGGGTCACTTTTTCGTGGACCGATCATTTGCCCTTCGCAGAGTTGCTCAAGCACGCAGCTGCGCTGCCGCCGCAGTCCGCGATCTTCTGGGGGCTGATGATCGTCGATGCGGCGGGCGTCGTGCACGAAGGTCGCGCGCCATTGACGAAGCTTCATGCCGTCGCCAACGCGCCGATTTTTTCCTATGACGAATCCTTCTTCGGGGGCGCGATTGTCGGAGGTCCACTTCTCCTGGTGCAAGACACCAGCCGAAAGACGGCCGCCGTGGCCGTTCGCATCCTCGGCGGCGAGCCGCCGGGCGACATCAAGGTGCCACCGGTCGGCTTCGCAACACCGAGGTACGACTGGCGTGAAATGCAGCGCTGGAGCATCAGCGAGAGCCGTCTGCCGCCGGGAAGCGAAATCCATTTTCGCGATCCGACAATCTGGGAACGGTACTGGCCCCACATCGTTGCGATCGGTGCCGTCATGATCCTGCAGACCGCGTTGATCGCCTGGCTCATCCATGAGCATCGGCAACGCCGTCTTGCCGAAGTCAGAGTCCGCAATTCGATCTCCGAGCTGACGCAATTGAATCGCATCGCGGGAGCCGGCGAGCTGTCAGCGTCGATTGCCCACGAGATCAACCAGCCACTCGCGGCGATCGCGAACAACGCCAGCGCCGGTCTCAACTGGCTGAAAGCCGAGACGCCCAATGTCGACGAGGCGCGCGCCGCACTTGCCCGAGTCGCGGACGAGAGTCATCGTGCCGGCGAGATCGTCAGAAGCCTCCGCGCCATGTTCAGAAGGGATACACAGGAGAGTGGCGTCGTCGATATCAACACAATCATATTGGCGGTCCTGGAGCTCGTCCGCATCGACCTGGAGACAAACGATATCAAGGTCGTGACGGAGCTCGACGACGGCCTGCCGCCGGTCAGCGGACGCGAGGTGCAATTGCGGCAGGTCATCCTCAATCTGGTGATGAATGCCAGCGAATCGATGCAGTCAACGGAATCGCGCCGCGTCTTGCGCGTCCGGACCGACTTGCGCGACTCGGATCACGTCCAAGTATCGATTGAGGATTCCGGACCCGGAATTGCCGCGTCCGACCTCGACCGCGTGTTCGAGCCGATGTTTACCACCAAACCTCGCGGCATGGGGATGGGCCTTTCGATCTGCCGCTCCATCATCGAAAGTCATGACGGCCGGATCTGGGTCACGGCCGGCCTCCTGAGAGGTTCGGTCGTTCAATTTACGCTGCCGAGACGTGATCACGCGATCCGAAATCAAAGCGGGCCGCGATTGGACGAACCACCGCCTCGGTAACGACCTGCCGGCCGCGGCCGGACAGAAAGCGTGGCTACGCCGCGTCCTTCACCTCCTCGCGCGAGGAAGACAGCGTCAATACTCGAGCGGCTGCGCATGTGCGGGTGACAGAGAATTGCCCCAGCCAGATTTTTTTTCGCAGGCAGTGTGACGCAGGTTACCGACAGTCTCCGCGGCACAAACTACAGTGTAATCCCAGATCGGCTTATGCGAACAGAAGAGCACGTCTCGTCGGGAGCTGTGTGGCGGTTTCCGGGCTGGCGAGCTTGCGCTTCGCGGATGCCTGGGAGGCTCGCACCTCATGACCTCTAAATCGGAAGCCTATCAGACCATGGCGCAGGAGTGCGTCAATCGCGCGACACACGAGCTCGATCCGGTCGTTCGCGCCCAGTTCTTCGCCGCCGCACGCGAATGGCAGCGGCTGGGGACGGAAGCTCGACTCCTGGCCGGGCAGTGGGAGCAGTTGGGCCAGGATATTGCCGCCTTCGAGGCCGCTCGATTGCGGGCGTCGCGCGCAATCCGGTGCCCCGAATGACGCCCGTCCCGGTCAGGCCTCGCTTACGTTGATGCAATTGCGGCCGGCTCGCTTGGCTGCATACAGGCACATGTCCGCCCGCTCGATGATCGACTGCGCCGAGTCGCCTGGCGTGAGCTCCGCAACGCCGATGGAAACCGTGACCGTCCCCAGACTTTCTCCGGTGGAGCGTTTGAGCAGCGGCCGTTGCATGACGGCGACTCTGATCTTTTCCGCCACGATGCTGGCGGGGGCACGCGTCGCACCCGGCAGGATGACGGCGAATTCTTCTCCGCCGAATCTCGCGGCGAGATCGCCCTTGCCGACGTTCCGGTTGATCGTCGCCGCGATCAGCTGCAACACGTGATCTCCGGTCAGGTGTCCATACTTGTCATTGAACTCCTTGAAATGATCGACGTCGCACAGCATGAGCGACAGCGGCGTTCCTGTGGTCCGCGCCTGCAACAACCTGAGCTCCAGCTCCTGATCGAAATGCCGCCGATTGCTGATCCTCGTCAGTGCATCGGTCGAGGTTTCCGCCCAGACGGCACGGAGCTTCGATTGCAATTGCGTGATTTGCTGACGCGATGCTTCCAAGCCGTCGCGCAGATTGCGGTTCTCGCGCTCCGCGGCCCGGGTCGCGGCGGCCAGGCCCGCCAACATCCGGCGGAGCGCATCGCGATCGGCGGGCTCGTCGAGCAGCTTGCCGACGCTGCTCAGACTCTGCGCATAGCCGGAGCCGGATCGGAGCGCGGCATCGACCAGCCCGATCACGCGATCGACCTCGTGACCCATGTCTTGCCCGACGGATCCGGCGCGCTTGACGAGGTGCGCCGCCGACAGGAAGCGATCGTGGATCACGTCGAGGTCGGTCACTGAAACAGCGCCGTCTCGCTGCAGGATGTCATCGATCGCCTGGTTCAACCCCGGATTCTGACCAACGACATAGGTGTACCAGACCTCGAAGCTGGGCGGATCGGCCGGCAGCGCGAGCGCTCGAATCTGCTCGAGTGCCGCGCGCGCGCGCTCGAGACTCACAGCAGGATCGCGATCGGCATAAGTGCTCCGGTGCACCGCCCCATCGCCATCCATGGCGTCGCGTCGACGGTCCCCGCTTCCCGTGTCACGCCGGCGCCCATTCGGGTCCATCCTCATGCCTGTACTCCGATGATCGGGCCTTCTGGCCGCAAAGCCCGGCCGCGCGGCACCGGCGTGAACGACGCCGCGCGGCCGGCAGATACGTTCCGCTTGCTCCCCAGGCGGCCCGTACGACCTTGCACCATCGCGATGACGCGAGATTGTTGGCTACAAGTCTTAACCCGATGATAATCGCGAATTCATTTCGACCTACGTAAGAACATGTATCGAGGTTGTTCTGGCAGCGAAATGCGATTCCGTTGCGAAAGCTCTGAGCGCTGACGAATCGTCATCGCAACAACGCGAACTCTCGCCTCATCGCGCGACGGTGCCAGATCACCGGCAAACCCGATCATCAGGCAGATCGAGCTGGTCACACAGGCCGGAGTTTCCGTTCAGGCAGGCGCCGCAACGTCATCACGGCGCGCTGCCGTTGCGACAGCGACATCGCATGTGTGAAGCCGCGCACACTCATAGCGCGCGTCCGTGGTATCGTGGCGTGACTGCGGAGCAAGGTGACACGCCGTGAAGCGCCGCGAGCTCATAGCACTGACGGCTGGCGCGGCAGCAGCGTGGTCGCTGGCGGCGCTCGCGCAGCAGCCCACTCCGCAGCGACGCATCGGCGTGTTGATGAACGCCTCCGCGGACGATCTCGACTCGCAAGCCTACGTCGCCGCGCTTCGCGAGGGCCTCGAGAAGCTCGGCTGGCTCGACGGGCGCGACCTTCGCATCGACGTGCGGTGGGGCGGCTCGAGCGCCGAGCGCACGCGCTATTATGCGGCCGAGCTCGCCGCACTCGGACCGGATTGGGCGGTGATCCAGGCGGCCGCGACCACGCTCGGGCTGGAGGTCATGGCGATCAATATCCGTGACGCCGCCGAGATCGACCGCGGCATGGCGGATTTCGCGCGTGATGAGGGCGGCGGACTGATCATTCCGGTCAGCGCCATCGCCACCCATCATCGCCAGCGGCTGGTCGAGCAGGCGGCCCAGTACAAGCTGCCGGCGATCTATCCCTATCGCTCGTTCGTGGCCGCCGGCGGGCTGATCGGCTACGGCCCCGACCTGAAGACGCAGTATCGGCAGACCGCCGGCTATGTTCACCGCATTCTGAAGGGTGAGAACCCCGGCAACCTTCCCGTCCAGGCGCCGGCGAAGTACGATCTGGTGATCAACATGAAGGCCGCGAAGGCGTTGAAGCTTTCCGTTCCGCCGGCGCTGCTCGTTCGCGCCGACGAGCTGATCGAGTGAGGCGGCGCAAGCCCGCCGATGCAGAACTGACATCTGCGATGTCTATGCTTGGCTGACTGGAGAAGCGCGTCGCCGACGAACAAAGGGGTGTTCCCATGTACCGTTCGATCATTGCGACCCTGGCAACGACCGCTCTCCTCATGTTCGGCGCCGGCGCCAATGCGCAGGCGCAGGCGCAGCAGGGCAGCATCAAGGCCGTTTACACGGCCGGCCCGTTCGGCGCCTACCACACCCTGTTCTGCTCGGCGCTCCTGATCGAGCTCGAGAAGGGAAAATTCAGCGGCTATGCCTGCACGCCGAGCGGCGGCTCGCCGGACAACATCGCCAAGGTGCTCGCCGATCCGAGGTCCATCGGTCTTGCCCAGATCGACGTGTTCGCGCGCTGGTCGCTCGACAACGCGGCGGCTGCCAAGTCGCTGGTGGTCGTGCGGACGCTCGCCTGCGAAGGCCTGTTCATGGTGACGCAGAGCAAGGACATGATGACCACGAGCTATGCGCAGGTCGTCGGCCTCGCCCACCATTTGAAATTCGCCGTGGCCGACGGCGGCTCGCGCGCGTCATTCGAGTTCCTGCAGAAGATCGATCCGAAAGGCATCGGCCGCGCGCGCAATATTGCCATCGTCGAGAACGCAACGGCCGTGATCGACCAGGTAGCGGCCGGCAACGCCGCCGTCGGGTTCTTCGTGCAGTTCGCCGATCCGTCGAACGCAAACATCCGGCTGTTGCAGATCCGCGCGCTGCGCGCCCTGCCGGTCGTGAGCCCCGAGCTCGTCGCCGCCAGCGTCGGCAACACGCCGGTGTATCAGGTGAGGACCTTCAGCCTGACCGAGCGCGGCATATTCCAGGGCGCCAGCAAGGTGACGACCGCGTGCACGCCCGCCGTCATCATCACTGGCGCGCCGGACGCGATCGCCGACCCCAAGGCGGCGGACGAACAGCGCGCCATGATCAGCAGGATCCAGGCGGCGCCGGACGCGGCATTCCTTCCCAACGGCCGCTTTGCGGAGCTGATCGCCGACACCACGCCCGTCACCGGTCCCGCGCTGAACGCGATGCTCTGGACTTACGATGCGGACAGGAAGAAGGCCGAGACCGGGCAGTGATGATCCTGTGATTGCGCAGGACGACGCGGCGTTCGCCGACGTCACGCTGTTCGCCGTGGCGGCGCCCCGCGGACCGCCGGCGCAGCTGGCAAACGACACCACGCTTACCGCGCCCCTCGATCGGAGCCCGAGCGCGCCTTGTCCTCCTGCTCCTGCCGCCGCTTCTCGCGCAGCATGCTGACCGCCTGAGCGGAGCCGGTCAGCGCGCCGCCGGCCATGTAAAGGGCGCTCTCGACCGTGCGCGCCCACAAGCGAATGATTCCTTCCATCGCTACCTCCTCTATCGGCGTGTGAAGCCAGCTGCCGGTGTTGAAGCCGGCGGCCGTCGTCGAAGCGGGCCACGCAACGCGCGGCCCGTTTTCCGTTTGCAGATTTTCCATGCTCCGCCGGCCGGGTGAAAATCCGGCCTCAGGCGTGGTTGCTTGCTAGCTCAACGCGGCGCGGCGAGACAAGACAATTCGCGCAAGCCGCACGCGTGTGAACAACCCTGTGAATTCGATGCGCGAAGCGGTGATCGTCTCGGAACCGCCTCCCACCTCGGCATCAGTGTTTCTGCTGGGTTGGTGTTTGTGCCGATGGACAGCCGCGACGTCGATCATCATGTTCACGCTCACACTGCCGACGTTGGCAGCGTTTCCTCCCAGACTTGGGCTGCTGCGCATAACGATGCGCAGCGGCCTTTTTCATGAAGTGGTGCCGGAGCAATCCGGAATTGCGGATACTTGCACGGCAGCATGCCGATGGCCAATGGGCGAACGCCGACGCTCGCTGAGCCGTGCATTTGGTGAAGTTGGGCGCCGGTCGCCAATACCGGTTCCGGCCGTATTGAATGGAGCAGCGCTGGCTGACGCCCGCGCAGGGCTATGAGCTGCTGGGGCGGTTCAGAAGTGTGTCGACACAAGAAGCGACCAGCCCCGGCGCTTAATTACCCGTGATCCCCCGTGCCGCTGTAGATATCGCGCATGGCCTCGACGTGACGGAGCGCATGGATATAGTCCATGTCATCTGCCAATTGGGCGATCTTGTATTGCAGTTCCTGTATCGCTCTGTCGCAGGCCGCTATCATGACCGCATCACCGCTCGGATGGATGACGGCCAGCTCATGGACAGCAACGCGCATGACCATTTGGCCAGCGTAGAGTTCGGCCAGGTGGGTCTGTAATCGGGAGAGTTGGTCGAGTTCGTTCACGAGAGGGCTCCCTCTCAGTCTGACTCAGGAGCTGCGCCGGCTGACCTAACAAGCCGAGCGGGCCATTGCCCACGAGCGATGAGCCATTGCCGTGCTTGCACCTGAAGTTGTGTCAGATCGACAAACGGCCTCACGCCCGCGCGTGTTCCGGATGTTCGCTCTTTCAATTGACACTGCGCCATTGCGTCTCAGTGCGAACTCCCGGGCGCACCTCGGCGAATGGACGTCACCCAGCTGACCGTCGCGGCGAGCAAAGTCAGCCAGCTATGTTCAGCGTTCTGAAAGTGCGCGCCGCACCGACTGCACGAGGTCCCGCATCGCGAATGGCTTCGACAACCAAGTGTGGGGTCTCGCAGCTTCCGCTCGTTGCCGGTCGGTCTCATTGGCGTGGCCGCTGGCGAAGATGCAGCGTAGCCCGAACCTGGTGAAGAGTTCCAAAGCTGCATCCACTCCGTTCCGCTCACCTGGAAGCCTGACGTCCATGACAACGATGTCCGGCCGGAGCGACCCTGCAAGCTCGACGGCATCATCCGCATTTCCAGCGACGTCGAGCACGTCGAAGCCCGCCTCGGCAAGGGCACCTTCCATGTCCATGGCGATAACGAAGTCGTCCTCGACAATCAGTACACGCTTCACCTCGGATCTGATTTCTGGTGTGGCGGACATGCAGAAAGACTGCTTGGTTTGGTCACGAAGGAAATGGGAACAGGCGGATCTCGGTTCCCGATCAAATTTCAAGGCACCCCCGCGTCGCCGGCGATCCGCACAGCGGAGATGGACGCGCGTGATGCTTACGAACGCACAAGAGGAGCAGAGAGAGGGTATGTCACCTGCTCCCGCGACTTTCCCAAACGTCATGAGCGACACGTGCTGATGAACCCAGCACGTGGCGCAACCAGGTCCTCGCTTCGCCGTTAACGCCATCTCACATTGAGGAGGCGTTGAATGGCGTCTATCGAACACAGGCTTCGAAAAGACCGGTCGGGCTGGGCTTGGGAGTTACGTACCGTCGACGGTGAAGTGATCGATTCCGGTTTCAAGGATACCGAGCACCAGGCCAAGGCAGCGATTCAGTTGGCTCTGTTCGCGCACCAGTTGAAGCTGAAGCTCCAGCCGAGGAACGGACGAACCTGACCTCGCGCTCGACGCGAGTCGCACGTCGCGAGCTTGAGGTCAATGTGATGTCCGTGAACGTGCTGCCCCTTGCCGGTGCCGGCAGGCGGCCTCGATTTGGTGAGTCCATCATCCGCCGCCTCGCCTTCGCCATTGGCCTCGCCGCCGCGCCGGTCACAGCGCAGGACGTGGTCGTCCAGGTGGACGCACCGGGCTGTCGCTCGTTGGAACACATGCAGACCGCATGGGACTTGCTCGGCTCGAAGGACAAGCCGTTCAGCGCATTCCATGCGCGCCATTGGTCCAACGGCGACTGCATCAACTTGAAGCGTGGCGATGTCGTGCTGGTGATGAAGCAGGCCGGTGCGTTCGTCTGCCTGCGCCGGAAGGACGATCCGGATTGCTATTGGTCGCCGCGGTATACCGCCCCGGACCTCCATGATTGACCAGCAGCCCTGATCCACGTTGTGTCGTGACCGTCGCCGCGGCTCTCGTGAGCGGCTTCCCGGCCTGCGGCGGGGCGCAGCGAATTTCCGAGTTCTGTCGTGTAGATGACTGACGCACCCGACGGTCATCGATAGTGTTCGAGGGTCCCAGCCAGCACGACCCCATTACCCCATGCTCGGTCGGGACGTACCTGATGACGCAGATCACTACGAGAACGTTTTGAGCCCCAGCGGCACCTCCGTTGCACCCGCCCGCTGGGGCTTTTTTTTCCTTCATGGCACGGACGCAGGGACGCGCACCTGACGAGCTGCAAGGCCGTCCGCGACGTCGCATGTGCGGTCGTGAGCAGGACGATCTGCGCCGAGTAGGTCGAGCGTGCATTGGACCATCGATTCCGACACGCACGCGACACGCGAGCTCGACCTGACACACCGGGACGTGGAGATGGCGCGCAAGGGCGGCGCGCCGCGGAATCGAGTGCTGCGAAAATTTTGGTCGCCGTGTCCCAGCGTCACGCGAGGAACCACTCTTGCCGAGCATTTGTTGCAGACGGGCGTGGCGACCGACCACGCCGGGCCCCGGCGGCGGCACCACCCGTACGCCCCCGCTGCCGTCGGGGCACTGTCAGGTCCGGTGACGCGGTCGCGCGCGTTCAGGACGAAGGACGCGTCCCGGTCGAAAGCGATCCCAAGTGGACAATGAGATGCTAGGCTCGCGCGCCATCTGACGGACGACGAGTGATCGCAATGTTGGAAACGGACAAGGTATTCGCCGGCTCGATTCCGGAAAGCTACGACCGTTATATCGTGCCGTTGATTTTCGAGCCGTTCGCCGCGGACCTTGCACAACGCGCAGCGTCGTTGTCGCCAAGTGCCGTTCTGGAAGTCGCCGCGGGCACCGGGGTTGTCACGCGCGCGCTGGCGCCAAAGCTGTCTCCCGGCGCAAGCTATGTCGTAACCGACCTCAACCAGCCGATGCTCGACTACGCCGCTTCGCGACAGGCTCCCGACACCCGCATCACATGGCGCCAAGCGGATGCCCTGGCGCTGCCGTTTGAAAATGCGGCATTCGACCTCGTTTGTTGTCAATTCGGCGCGATGTTCTTTCCCGACCGCTCAACTGCCTACCGCGAAGCAAAGCGCGTCCTGAAGCGCGGAGGACATTTCTTGTTCAACGTATGGGATCGCATCGAGGAGAATGTATTTGCGGATGATGTGACGAAGGCTCTCGCGGAGATTTTTCCCGACGATCCGCCGCGCTTTATGGCACGCACGCCGCACGGCTACCACGATACGGCACTGATCCGGAGCGAGCTGGAGACCGCAGGTTTCTCCCGGGTGATGATCGAGACGAGAGCCGAGCAAAGCCGTGCATCCTCGCCGCGCGTTGCGGCCATTGCTTATTGTCAGGGAACTCCGCTTCGCAACGAAATCGTGGCCAGAGACGCGGGAAAACTGGAAACCGCAACCGACTACGCCGCATCCGCGATCGCAAAGAAATATGGCAGCGGGGAGGTTGCTGCCAAAATTCAGGCACACGTCATCGTGGCTGCGGTCTAGGTGTTGGACGATCCGGTCCCGGCACTTCGCGACATTCTGTTGTACGCAGCAATTGCGTCGCTTTCCTTGATTCACCCGGTTCGTAACGTTTCACCAGTCGCAGGGTCGAGCCGGAGGGCGAAACGCGCCAATCGCTGAACTCGTAGTTCGGGCCACCTGCTCTCATGAGCGGAACCTTACGCTGCGCCGGTCGTTATGCCACATCCCCGGCAGCGGCTCTACGCCTGCAGGCGTCGGTGACAGAGAGACCATTTGGTGCTCCCGCCTGTAACAAGGGAGCACCCGATGTGGCGATCCGCTCGCGCGTCATTTGAATCCGTCAGGCAATCGGTAGCCATCACGCGGCGGCGTAACGCTCGCATGTGCAGGGACATGGCGCAAAACTGCGTCAAGACGCGTGAGATCCTGGCACAATCGCGGGACTTGATGGCTCGTGTCGACGCCATCCTTGCACGCAAGCCTTCTTCATTGCACCAGCACGCAGTCGGCGAGATTTTACTGCCCGGGGCGGCCATGTCTCAGCAGGCCCACGCTCCCCACATCTTGCCGGGCGCCGCGCTCCAACGCTCGATCGCAAGCGCCGAGGGGCACGAAGTGCGGCCACGGATGAACCACGCAAGACATCCGCCGGAAGAGTGGTTCAGCTAGGCTTCGGCCTGTTGCTGCATGAGTCGCTGGCTCGCCTCTCACCGCTGAAGCTCAACGGGTACCCGTCATGCGGCTGGCGCAGGTGGCTCAGGCCTGTGGCGCTCGATCGCGGTAGCCGTTCGACCTATCCAGGAACCTTCCCGTCCCTCATGGCATGTCATGTCAAAGACATAGCCGCGCCATGGACGAACAGAAACGCAAGTTCCAGCAATATCTCGATGAGGCCCTGGCGCGCGCCGGGCGAGCGGTCACGCCGAGCGAGCGACAGTCATGGCTCACCATCGCGGCGAGCTGGGCGCACATTCTGGGTATCGACCTGCAACGTCAGCTGCGGGACGACACGCAACGGGACGACGACAAACAGTCGGGCGAGTGAGCATGCGCCCGGCGCAGCGTGGCCGTCGGAGCATGCACACCGCATTGGTGCGGTGTGAGCCCGGCGCGGCGAAGCCACCATCGATCGCGCAGCGGAGGATCAGGAAGAGGAGGCAAACCGTGACGACAGAGGCGGAACTCTACCGCAGGAAAGCGGAAGCGTGTTTGGCCCGCGCTCGCTCGACGAACAATCCCGTCATGCGCGTGAAGCTCCTGGCGATAGCCAAACAGTGGATCGCACTTGCCGAACAGGAGGCCAGTCCGAGCATTGCCCCCGATCAGAAGAACTAGCGGGCTTGCCGGAAGGCGTCGAAAGCCAGTCGAGCCACTACAGGCGGCTTCAATGCCAAGCCCCCGCCGATAACAAGCCGCCCTGCCCGCGCCTCACCTACGCATCCTGCGCGCCGTGCTTTGCAGCCCCTCTGATTTTGGGTTTGAGGATGTCGCCCGACGCGGCGGCGCGGCGGCTGTTGCGCCGCGCGGAACTTCCGGAGGTCAGACGCCGTTGGTCCCCGCGCCGGCCAAGCGGCCGGTGAACCACCAAAGGAACCTGATCATCATGAGAAAGAAGAAAGCGGTGATAAGCGGCGCGCTCGAGACGGTGAAGACGGTCGCGGGTGCGGCCGCCGGCGCGGCTGCCTCTGCGGCCACGGGAGTGGTGGCGGCTACAGTCGCGGACGCGCTGAGCGAAGGCGGAAAAAAGCTGGAGCAATCGACACCGCAGCTGCAGAAGGCTGCCGCCGAGACTGTGGCCAAGCCGCTGACACGCCACCGCACGTCGCCGGCAAAGCGCACCGTGACCCGCACGGCAGCCGCGCGGAAGGCTTCAGCGAAGAAGACTTCGGCCAAGGTCTCCACCAAGAAGCGCTCTGCTCGGGGCCGTAGATCCCGCCGCAGCGCTTGATGCGATCGCGCCGCGACGGTCGTGTGCCCCGGCGGCACGCGGGGCGAGACCCCCAGGGGGCCAGGAGCCGGATGTGCGCCGCCGCCGGGGCTTGGCGTGGCCGTTCTCCACGCCGCGTGACCAACAAGTGCTCGGAACGAGTAGTTCCCTGGATGACCCGCCGGCAGCGACGATAAGTGGCCGGCTCCGCTCGCCGTCAGCGGAGCGCGCCCGCCCCAGAACCACAAAGCAACCCGGGTGCAAATTTGATGCGCGTGGTCCGGACTCGGATTGCAGTCTGCTTCAGCTGCGCTTGCTGTGCGCGACGTAACCCGCGGTGACCTCGTCCTTGTGGGCGGCGAACGCTGTCAGCACTTCGGCCTTCTCGCGCTTCGGGACCTTGGCGAAGTCCAGACTCCGCCCGAGCTCCGCCGCGACCTCATCGAATTCTGCGGGGGAGATCCGGAGATTGCGGTGGGCTTCCTCGAGGCCGAGCGGCGTCTTGCCGGGCCTGGTGGCCTCGAACTTCAAGGGTCCGCCCGAAACGTCGCAGACCCACAATGTCCGCATGAATTTGAGGCCGGGCAGCCTCGTCAGGTTTTTGGTGTGCCATTCTCGCAGCTGCGGGTTCTTCGACTTCTGGCCGACGATGGGATTTTTCACGACGGCGTCGCTGAAGTGATCCACCACCGCCGCGATGGCGAAGACGCCGCCGAGCCGCTCGTACAGACTCTTGTCGGACGTGGTTTGCCTGGCCTGCGCGTTTGCGTGATCCGCTCCGGCCAAAGCCATCGGCGCGGCGGTCAGCGCCAGCGCTGCGATTGCGCTTCGCCGTGTGATGGTCGAACGAGCACGTGCCATTGATACCTCCTTGGGTGACTGGTCCGAAGGCATCACCGTCCGCATGCTTGCGTGCGTGGCGCTATCTCATCGGTGCTGCCTTTGCTGCGCACTTGGATGGTTTTGAACGGCAAGCGTTCCCGTCAAACCGAGCTGAACATCGCGCCAGCGTCGGACGTCGAACACAAAGCGATCGCGATCGGTGCTCTCGTCGTGGGGCATCCCGTGGCGCGAGCCCGATCTCTCCGATCCGGCCAAGCCGCGCCTGCGTTGCCTGGTTGACAAGTTGGTTCCGCTGGATGGCAGGTCCGGGTGAGAGCCACAGCGTCCGCTGGACCTTTTCACCCTCTATTGCTGGAACGTCTTGACAGATGTCCTCTGGCCCTCCATCTACCATCCACACGGATGGCATACGGATGGTTCCATGACAGGCAAGGTGCATCACCTCCCGCCCAAGGTCAGTGACAGCGAGAAGATCACGATCAATCTCGGCTACGTCGATCTGGGCCGGATCGATCTCATGGTCGACGAGGGCTTCTATTCGAACCGGACCGACTTCATTCGCACGGCGATCCGCAATCAGCTCGACCGCCATGCCGACGTTCTCGACAAGTCCACGGTTCGGAAGGGCCTGGACCTGGGTCTGCGGCACTACAGCCGAGACGATCTCGAGAGGGCTCGCTCGTCCGGGGAGATGCTGCACATCCAGGTGCTGGGACTCGCGAGCATCGCGGCGGATGTCACGCCGGAGCTCGCCCGCGCCACCATCGCGTCGGTCGCCGTGTTGGGAGCGTTGCAGGCGAGTGCCGCCGTCAAGGACGCGCTCGCCGACAGGATCAGGTGACACGGCATGAGCCGCCGCCACCACAACAACAAAGACAGGAAGCAAAAAGATGATCGACTTGCCCGGTTCGAGCAAAATGTCGGAAGCCACGCGCCTGGTCCGCGCTGGCCGCCTCGGGGAAGCGACCGCGCTTCTGCAGGCCTTGCTGCGTGGTCAGTCCCAGCCGGATGCGACTGGCGAACGCGAGCGATCAAATGCCAATGCCTGGGCGGCGTCGGCGCAGAAGGCATTCGCGCGGCTGTCGCGCCTGAGGATGCCGGGCCGGAAACCGATTGTTGCTCCGCTGCAAACACCAGAGCTGCTTCCTCCGCTGCAAATACCAGAGCTGCTGGAGGTCAAGCCTCCACTGCACGGATTGCTGAAGCCGGCTCCCGCGATCCAGAATATCGTGCCGGAGCGCGGACGGTTTATCGAAGCGACGTACAGCAATCACGCCGGCGCCCGCGCCTACAAGCTTTACATCCCGAGCGGTTATCGCGGCCAGGAGCTGCCCCTGGTCGTCATGCTGCACGGCTGCACCCAGTCGCCTGACGATTTTGCCGCCGGAACGCGCATGAATTTCGTCGCCGAAGAGCAGACGTGTTTCGTCGCCTATCCCGCACAGTCGAGCCAGGCGAACGTGGCGAAGTGCTGGAATTGGTTTCGCCCAGGCGACCAGCGGCGCGGTCAAGGTGAACCCTCGCTGATCGCCGGAATCACGCAGCAGATCATGCGGACCTACTCGGTGGATTCACGGCGCGTCTACATCGCCGGGCTGTCGGCCGGAGGGGCGGCCGCCGCCGTCATGGGCGCGACCTACCCCGACATGTATGCCGCCGTCGGCGTGCATTCCGGTCTCGCCTGCGGGGTCGCCACCGACGTGGCTTCTGCGTTCGCAGCGATGCGGGAAGCCAATGGCTCAGCCTCCTCCGCCGACCGGTGGGGTGTTTCGGAGCAAGCGGCGGCCGTACCGACGATCGTTTTTCACGGCGATCAGGACAAGACAGTGCATCCGCAGAACGGTGATCTTGTGATTGCCGTGCAGCGACGTCCGAAGCTCGGAGAAAAGGTGGTTCGCGGCGAAATACCCGGAGGGCACGCCTATACCCGAACCATTCACAGCGACGCGAGCGGTCACGCCATGCTCGAGCACTGGGAGATCCACGGCGCGGCTCACGCGTGGTCGGGCGGCAGCCTCGCCGGGACCTACACGGATCCGCGAGGTCCCGACGCCGCGAAAGAGATGATGCGGTTTTTTCTGGAGCATCGGAGCTCCAGAGACAGCTGACGACGTTCTTGCGACCAGCTTCGCGGGTTGAGAACAACCGCATGCGCAGAGCAAGCCCAAACGTGCCAAACCCAAGCACGCGACGCGTCCACGCCGCCCTGCTCGTTGCAATGCTCTGCGCCGTCGGCGCCGTGCAGGCGGAGGAGCATGACCTGCTGCTCGGCAAGACCGTGTTCGCGACGTCGCCGCTGGATCCCGACCGGCCGTGGGCCGGGCCGATCGTCGACTACGTCTATTTCCAGTCGCCGACCACCGCGATCCACGGCGGCGTGTTCGAGACCACGCGGCGCCATGCGCGCAGCGGCCGCTACAAGGTGAAGCACGCGGAGGCGTTGCTCTGGCAGCTGATGGCGGTCAGGGACGACCAGCCGGCCATCGCCATCCGGTTCGAGGGCGACATCTGCAAATTCTTCTGGGGCTCGCGCCCGGCGGTCGATTGCGAGATCGTGCACGGCAATCAGATCCCGAAGCCGCGGCGTTGAAGCTCCACAGCAGGATGAAGGAGCTCATCCTCTACAAGAAGATGAAGCGCGTGGCGCCATGATCCCGGCATGGTTCGCGCCGGTGCGGCTGCCGCGCCGGGACGAATGCCTTGATCTCGATGACGTCCATATCGGTCATCATGAGGCCTCGACACGTGGGGGAGTTCCGTATCGCAAAAGATCGGGCGGTCTCGCGGCCACAACCGCCGGCAACTCGATGTGAAACGTCGCGCCGCGCGACGGGCCGTTGGTCGCCCGGATGCGGCCGTCGTGGCTGTCGATGATCGAGCGGCTGATCGAAAGGCCCATGCCCATGCCGCGCGGCTTGGTCGTGAACATCGGCTCGAAGATCTGATCGAGATCGGACGGGCGGATGCCGGCACCGGAGTCGGCGATCGAGAGGCGCACCTTGCCGGGCTCGGCCGTCTCCGACACGATGCGTAGCTGCCGCGGCGCGCCGGCCGACGCCATGGCGTCAATGGCATTCAACACCAGGTTCAGCACCACCTGCTGCAGCTGGATGCCGACGCCGTTCACCGCCGGCAGGTCGTCGGCAAGCCGCGTCGTCACCTCGACGCCGTGCTTGCCCAGCTCGTGTGTGGTGAGGCCCAGCACCGTCCGCACGATGGCGTTGATGTCGACGGCGGCCTTGGCCGGCGCGTCCCGGCGAAACAGCGCCCGGAGATTGTGAATGATGTCACCCGCCCGGCGGCCCGAAGCGTCGATCTCGGCCAGCGCCTCGCGCGCTGCCGCCATGTCGGGGGGCTGCGCCGACAGCCAGCGCCGCGCGGCGGCCGCCCAGTTGACGATTGCCGCCAGCGGTTGGTTGACCTCGTGGGCGATCGACGCCGACAGCTCGCCCGCGCCGGCCCGACGATTGAGATAGGCGAGCTCCGACCGGGTGTTGCGGACCATGGTCTCGGCGACGTGCCGCCGGCGATGCTCGTACAGCAACCAGACGATCAGCGCGGCCTGAAACAGCACGGCGGCGGTGACGAGCTCGATCTGCCAGCGATAGCTCTCCCACAGGCTGAATTCGCGATGGAGAATCTTGCTGCCGGCCGGCAGCTGCCACGGCGCGATTCCCCATCGCTGCATCTGCCGCCAATCGAATAGCAGCTTGCTCGCCTGCGGCTCCGAGAACGGCTCGACAGGCGGCTTGCCGGCCAGAACGTCAAGGATCGTCTTCGCCACCGCGGAGCCGTGCTCGCTCATGCTGAAGAGGCTGCCGCCGACGATACCGCGACCGAGATATAGATCGAGGGCTCCATAGGTGGGCACGCTGGCGGCCGCGGAGACGCGCGAGACCACCTCGTGCGGGACGAACGGCGCGCCGGCGCCGTCCTGGAAGTATGCGGAGAACAGCACCAGCGACCCCGCGGGCAGCCTGCTCAGCTCTTTCAGCAGTTCCGGCAACGTCAGCTCGGTCAGATAGGTGAAGGCGAGGCGATCCTCGTAGCCGCGGAATTCCTGTCGCGCCTGCTCGACGATCCGGGTATCCAACCCAGAGGTCCCAGCGACGACGACAACGCGTCTCGTCCCGGGATGCACGCTGAGTGCAATATCGAGCGTGTCCGCGAACCTGCGCTTCACCAGGACGCCATGAACGTGCGGCGGCACCGGACGCTCGTCGAGCTCGCGCCGGTCGATGCCGCCGAACACGATCTGCGCGCCCGGAAAAACCACCTCGCCGTAGTTCAGGAGAAAGTTCAACGCCGGTCCCATCACCGCGACCGCGACGTCGATCCGCTTGTCGGCATATTTATTGCGAAGAAAGTCGCGCAGCAGCGCGGGATAATTGCCGCCGGCAAAGCGCGAGAGATCCATCGACTCCCGATAGACCTGAATATCGTCGGTGGTTGCGGCGCGCAGCGTGCCGGCGAGGTCGGCATCGATGGCGGCCAGCCCGGGCAAGTCGGACCGCTCGCCATAGAGGACAACGACGTGGCGCGTCTCTGCGGCAGCCATGCGAGCTTCCGCGCCGCAAAGCAGCAGACCGCTACACAGGACGTATGCCGCCCCCCAAGCCCAAGCCCTCATGGCGGAACACCGGTAGGCCCGTCGACCTTCGCAGTCTACTGGTTTCGAGGTGACGTAACAGCAGGATTGGAGCGTCCCGGCGGACCCGGAACCGAGGCCTGCCGGGTGCCGTTCCGGGGCGCGGAACCGTTGGCGAAGCGGCATGGCATGCGCAGCAAAGCCGCAGCTCGCGTCGGATGCCGAACCAAACCGCCCGCTGCACATTTTCCTAGTCGGCGGCCACGCGCTTGGACGTAGGCGACGGCGTCCGCAGGCCGCCACCCGCACGTGCCAACCAAGACGTGCGGACCAAGAAGAGCGGTCCAAGACTAGGAGGAATGCAAATGACTCATCTGAAGCGAATGGCGATTGCGGCCTGCGTCGCAGGTTCTGCCCTCACTGCAATGGCCGTGCCTGCCTCGGCCGGCATGCTGCCGACCGGCGTCGCCGCCGTGAAATCCGCCGATGCCGGTTCCCTCACCCAGGTGCGGTGGGGCGGCCACTGGGGCGGCGGCTGGGGTCACCGCGGCTGGGGCGGCTGGGGCCTCGGCGCCGGCATTGCGGCCGGCGTCATCGGCGCCGCCGCGCTGAGCAGCGCCTATGCCTATGACCCGTACTACTACCCCGCCTACTCGTATTACCCGGCGTACCCCGCCTACTCGTACTATGGCGGGCCTTATTATGGTTATGGCGGGTACTACGCGCGTCCGCGGTACCGGCCGTACTACGCCTACGCCTATCCGCGGCGCGTCTATGTGCGCCACCACTATCGGCGCTGGTAACGCGCGCGACGGGGCGCCGTCGCGATCAGCGACGGCGCCCGCTGCAGATGCGGCCGATCAAGCTCGCCATCGATGAGATCGGAGTTCAGCCCGCGGCACGCCAGCCGCCGCGTGGCGCGGCGGGAGGATTGACCAGCGCCGCACGGATCCGGTCGCGATCCTGCTCGTGCTGTTCGTGGGCATCGAGGAACTTCTCCAGCAGCTCGCGCGCCTCGCCGCTGTCCTGCCCGTTGCGCGCCAGCTCCTCGATCAGGAGCTGCTGTCTGGAAATCCGCGCGCTGCTGTCGGCGACCTGCCGCTGAGCTTCCACCAGGTGGCGCAATTTGAGCGCGGAATCCATGTCTGCAAAACAACGTTCCGCGTGTTTGGCTGCACGGAATCCGCCGCGATCATCGCACGAACGGCACGACAGAGTGTCGCAGGAACATCCGCGTCGGCCTTGCGTTCCGCCGTTGCGGTGGCGCTCCATCGCGCCACCTGCGGCCTCGGCAGGCCCAGCCAAGCCCCTACCCAAAGCCTGCCGGGGCTCCAGCCGCAACGGTCTTCAGGCCCGATCCGGGAGTTTCGACTGCCTCGCGACGCGGGGGCTGGACGACCCGCGTCGGCCGCGACGGGTCGGCGGCACGCACGGGAACGTTGAAGCTCCACAGGAGGATGAGGCACTTCAACCTCCACAGGAGGATGAAGTCCGAGGGCGCGGGTCGGGCGCCTCACTCCGGCTTCACGATGTTTTGGCCGATCCGCCACAGCACCCCGGTCGGATCGGCGATCGGAAAATCGCGCAGGCCCCAGGACCGATCGGCCGGCGGCTCCGCAAACACGCCATACGTGCTGACGATCCCGCGCGACTGGACGTGGCGCCACCACGCCTCGACGTCGGCCACGAGCAGATGCATCATGAAATTGCTGGCGTGCTCCGCAACATAGAAGTTCTGCAGCAGGAAGCTCGACCTGCGGTGACGCAGGTAGGCCAAGTCGTCCGACGACCAGACGAGCTCGAAGCCGAGGTCCTGGTAGAACCGCTTGGACAACGCAAAATCACGTGCCGGGACGTAAGCCTTGATCTCGATGATGTCCATGTCGGTCATGGTGCGTCCTCTTTCCCGATGGGATGGGTAGACAACTCCATGACGCCGGCATTGAGGCGACCGCGCGATTTCGCGTCGTGTCGGCGCCAATGCGGCCGGATCGATTGCGCGCGCATCGCGCAAGGTTCTATCCTGCGACGTCCATCATCGAGGGTCTGCGATGCGCGCCGTCGGCTACCAGAAATCGCTTCCGATCGACAACCAAGCCGCGCTGGTCGACATCGACCTGCCGGCGCCGGAGCCCAAGGGGCGCGACCTCAAGGTCGAGATCCGCGCGGTGTCGGTCAATCCGATCGATACCAAGGTGCGCAAGCGCGCCGGCGCCGAGCCGCCCGCCTGGAAGGTGCTGGGCTTCGACGCCGCCGGCGTCGTCACGGCGGCCGGCCCCGAGGTGACGCGCTTCAAGCCCGGCGACGCGGTGTTCTATGCAGGCGCGATCGGCCGGCAGGGCACCAACAGCCAATTCCACCTGGTCGACGAGCGCATCGTCGGCAACAAGCCGCGCTCGCTCTCCTTCGCGGAGGCCGCGGCCCTGCCGCTCACCGCCATCACCGCGTGGGAGATGCTGTTCGACCGGCTCGACATCCGCAAAGGCGTGCCCGGCGCGGCGCCGGCCGTGGTCATCGTCGGCGGCGCCGGCGGCGTCGGATCAATCGCGGTCCAGCTGGCGCGACAGCTGACGCCGCTGACGGTGATCGCCACGGCATCACGGCCGGAGACCAGGGCGTGGGTGCAACAGCTCGGCGCGCAACACGTGGTCGATCACGCACAGCCGCTCGCCGCGCAGGTGAAAGCGCTCGGCATCGGCGCCCCCGGCTTCGTGTTCTCGACCACGAATACCGACGCTCATCTCGCCGAGCTCGCCGAGCTGATGGCGCCGCAAGGCCGGTTCGGCCTGATCGACGATCCGCAGGCGTTCAACATCAATGCGTTCAAGGGCAAGAGCAGCTCGGTGCATTGGGAGTCGATGTTCACGCGCTCGAGCTTCCAGACACCCGACATGGGCGCGCAGGGCGCGCTGCTGGACGAGGTCGCGCGGCTGGTCGACGCGGGCACGATCCGGACCACGCTCGCGGAAAAATTCGGCGTCATCAACGCAGCGAACCTCAAGCGCGCGCACGCCCTGATCGAGAGCGGACGCTCCAAGGGCAAGATCGTGCTGGAAGGTTTCGCGTAGGGTGGGTCAGGCGCCTCACGCGCACTGACATTCAACGCGCAAAGCGCGGGCGCCGTAACCCACCGGCTGACTCGGATGGTGGGTTACGGCGCGGATGCCCGTCGATGTGAACCCGGGTGCCGCGGACCGCGCCTTATCCACCCTATGAAGCTGCTCCATTGAGCCGTTGAACCTCTACAAAAGGATGAAGCACCTCAACCTCCACAGGAGGATGAAGTCATGGGCCGGGAATTCCTCGCCGCATCCGTGAAGGTATGCACATTGCCTCCCGGGCAAGCTCGGGCCGCGGCGGAGGCTCCGATCAGGCGGACGTCCCCCGCAAAACGAACGTGAACTGGTTCACATTCGAACCCGAGCCGCGCATGTAGTCTGCGATCGTCCACACGATGGAAGCCAGACGAGCGTTCTTGTCTCGCTCGCGCGCCGTCACACAGTCAGGCGAGGTTGCCATGCACCCCAAACTCATGAAGACGCGTTGCGGCCTTCTTTGTTCTCTTGGTGCCGCTGTTGTCGTCCTTGCTCTGCCCTTCGTCTCATCCCAGGTCGCCGCGGGCGAGGAAGCATTCATCGTCCTGCCCGGCGAAGCATCCCGCTATGGCGGACAGCAAGGTCGAGAGGGAGATTTCACCGAACTATTGGCGACGGCTGATCAAACTGGGGGGGTGCTCGGTATCTTTCGTCAAACCATCGCTCCCAAAAGCGGCCCGCCGACACACCAGCATGGAATGGAAGCTGAGTTTTGTTACGTCGTGAGCGGTCAGTTCAACTTCAAACTGGGCGAACGCATTGTCAGCGCGCCGCCCGGGGCCTTTGTCTACATTCCCCGCAACACGCCGCACACGTTCCAGAACGTCGGGACGGAACCTGGTGTATTGCTGTTCGGTGTAACGCCCGGTGGGTTCGAAAAGATGTTCGCCGAGCGGCAAGGTGTCGATGCTGACATGAACCAGAAGCTGATGGCACAGCACCACATGCAAATCGTGGGGCCGCCGCTTCGGTAGGCTTCCGCAGCCGATGCGAGCGCCGGCAGGACAGTGAAACGCCGGCCGCGCGCACCTATATGCCGGGCATGACCACGGCGCGCAGCAGGCTCGCGAGCGAGCAGACGACGTTGTTCGGGGACGACCCCGCCCTCCCCGCCGGCTTCCGCTATCGGCCGGAGTTCATCACGCCGGACGAAGAGCAGGACTTGGTGGCGCAGATCCGTGACCTGCCGCTCGCGCCGTTCCAGTTCGGCATCTATGAGGGCAAGCGGCGCGTCGTCTATTTCGGCACGCGTTACGATTTCACGCATCAGCGCCTGGAGCCGGCGACGGAGCTGCCGGGCTGGCTCGCGACCTTTGCACGACGCGTCGAGCGCGCGCACGGCCTTCCCCCCGGCCGCATCGCTCATGCGCTCTGCACGGAGTACGAGGCCGGCGCCGGGATCGGCTGGCACCGCGACAAGCGGTACTTCGACCAGGTGTTCGGCCTGTCGCTCGCGTCGCCATGCAAATTCCGCTTCCGGCGCAGGTCGGGCCGCGGATGGGAGCGCGTCACGCTCGATGCGGAGCCGCGCTCGCTCTATGCGATGACCGGGGAGTCGCGGCACGCGTGGGAGCACAGCATCCCCGCAGTCGAGAGCACCCGCTACTCGATCACGTTCCGCACCATGGCGTGAGGCACCAAGGACGTCGGTGGGCATCCGCGCGCACCGCGGCGTTGAAGCTCCACAGGAGGATGAAGGCGTTCCGCCGGTTCGAGGAGATTCATTCGCGCGACCGGCTGCTCACCGAGGCCATGCTGTTCCTCGTCACCGACACGGTAGCAAGGTCGATCTGGCCCTATGCGGGCTTCGCCACCGAGCCGTTCGGCCTCGAGCCGGGACAGCAGTTCGAGATTCCGTTCGGCTTCTCGTCATTCCCCGATCCGCTGATGCCGCGCATGCCGCGCAGCTTTGCCGCCCGGTCGCGGCGCGACATCCGCTTGTGGCGCGAGCACGAGCACGGCGGGCATTTTCCGATGCTGGAATGCACCGACGTGCTCGCGCGGGATATCCGGGATTTCGTGGCGACGCTCTAGCGGCGGGCGTGACCGCCGCAGGCTGTGCGACCAGAACGTGAGCGGCCCGATACGCCGCCCCAGGCGGTCATGCCGCTCCGAACTTCTCAAAGATCTCCGCTCGGATTGCCAGCCGTTCGTAATGGGAGACGATGGTCAGCAATGTGATCTTTGCATCGGGCTCGCGCGTGGTCTCCGCAAGCTCTCGCGTCAACTCGGCGAGGCGACGCCAACGTTCGGCATCACTCGGAACATGCACCAACATTGCCAACCAACCCCGGCAGGCTTGCTCAGGGGTTATCGGCGAAAGTGGGATCTGAGCGCCGCCGGGGCCGCGCGGAAAACGCAGCCGCACTTTGAATCGTTCCGCTCGAAGGCGAAACAATACCCCGTTCAGTTCCTGCGCGTCGTCCGGCTGCTTCTTGCTTTTCTCGTCGCCGGCGCAGGCACGGCGAGCTCGACCGCTTTTCGCTCCTCTTGTTTTCGTTCGTCTTGGGCCGATACGCCCTGATCGGTTGTCGCCTCGACGGGCTCGGATGATGGTGTCAGCGTCCGCGCGTCCAAACAGGGCCGGCCATCTTCTTCGGCGACTGCCGAGCGGGCCAGTTCCCAGTGATGCTCGGCCTGGCCGTCCGGACACCCGGCATTCTGCCAGATCTGGTACGCGCGATGTCTGATCCGGTTTTCGAGCTCGACCTGTGCCGTCATGTTGTCCTCCCGCGTGTGGAGCACGCGTTCGAACTCAACGGTGCGGCCAGAAGATGGCGGGCGGTGGACAGGGGCGTCGCGGTGACGCACGAATGTCGCGTACCCGACGTTGGTCGGCGCGCTCCGCACCCGAGGCCCCGTGTTCCGCGATCGGACGCGCGAATCCGCCCAAGCGGGACGCTCGAACGCGCGCGCCAAGGCCTTGTCGCACAGCGCGACAGGATCACGGTCGCCGGTCAGCGCCACATCGACGATCGCCTGGCAGAGCTTTTCCTCCAGCGCCGCGTCATGGCCGCTGGGCAGCTCCAGCACGGCGAGATCAAAAGCGTCGCTGAGCGGTTGCAGATCCGCGAGAGTGAGAGCCAAACCAGGCGGCAGGAATGAATGAATGTTGCTCATCGCAGAGCTCCGGCCTCTGCGCCGGATTCAAGTCTGCGATGGGTGCTTGGTTCCTATTCCGAGTTGAGCTTCTGCTTCAATTGCTCAGCGAACTCAGCCAGGCAAAGAGCGGCCTTCGCCTGGTGCTCCGTATCGGTGAACCCGGAATCGAGAACTTCGCCCTCGGCCGTGCAAAGCTCCCAAATCCATCGGGAGCGGTCCTTCCGTATGCGATGCTCGAACGGCGCCATGCATATCCCGGCAAGGCAGGGTGTCCCGGAGCGTCAACACCGTTGCCGAGCAAATAGTCCTGCTGAGCGACGGCGTGTCAGTTGCCGGAGGACGTGTTTACCGTCCTGCGGTGGCCGGCCACCGCAGAGTCACCACCGCGAGTCATATGTGATCCGGGCAGCGCTTCGCCCGCCGCATGCGATCGCCGAGGTCACACGGACTCCGCAAGACCGCAGTCCCTCGGCGGCGGGCTTGGGAGATCCTTCCCCAGTGCCGCTCGTTTGAAGGCGTCGCGGAAGACTCTCACGATATCCCCAGCGCCAACTCTGGTGAGGGACACGCCGTTGCGGACGTTCCGCCGCGGCGGCCGCGAGGGGGAACCGGGACTTCGGCCGCTGCGTTCACGCAACAGCCCGGACAGCAACCCGACGCCGAGCCACGCCGGTCGAGTCAGTCTCCGCTCGCGTCCGGAACGAAGGGTCCGGCGTGCTCCGACGGGTCGGCGCAATGCCGAGCGGAGTCTGGACAAGAGATTCTGGAAAGGTTGCCATGCGTGCCGGATTTCCCGTGCGAAGCTTCGGCTCCGGCCACAAGATCGCCCAGCACGGGTTCAGCCATTTCGCCAGTGCCGTCGCCCGCCTGTCGGGAAAGGCCAGCACCTTCATCGCCGCGGTGGCGGTCGTTCTGGTCTGGGCCGTGACCGGGCCGCTCTTCCATTTCAGCGATACCTGGCAGCTCGTCATCAACACTGGGACGACCATCGTCACGTTCCTGATGGTCTTCCTGATCCAGAACACCCAAAACCGCGATACGCTCGCGCTGCAGCTCAAGCTCGACGAGTTGATCATCGCGATGAAGGGCGCGCGCAACGAGATGGCCTGCATCGAGGAGGATTCCGAGGAGGAGCTGGAAGACCTCCAGAAGCAGGAGCGGCGGCGCGCCAGGCGTGCCGAGCCGCGCACCAAGCAGCGCCCCCGCTGACACGACTGCTGTCGGACCAGCCGCTCGATCATGTGCCACTGCGCCCCAGCAAGGGGCTCGGCGCGGCCCGCTTCCCGCTTTGAAATGTTCTAAATCGACTGCGTTCAAGGAACGTCCGCGCGCCTCACGGCATGTCAAAAGACACAGGTGCGCCATGGACGAACAGAAACGCAAATTCCGGGAATATCTCGATGACGCCCTGGCGCGCGCCAGGCGGGCGCTCACACCCAGCGAACGTCAGTCGTGGCTCACGATCGCGGCGAGCTGGGCGCTGCTCCTGGGGATCGACCTGCGCCGCGAGCCGCCGGACGACAACCCGCAGGACGAGCACAAACGGCCGCGCGGCTCCGACCACGACACCTAGGTGTTCCGCAACGCCGGGTGCGCGTTCAGACGTCAACCGCAAAGCCCCAAGCTGACGCCGGCTCCCGTCGCGAGTCGCGCCGCGAGCGGAACCGCGCCGCGCACGAGCCGGTTGTCACCGGCACGGCGCGGCGAAAGGGACAGGCGCCGCCGCGCGAGGCCCAGACCGGGAGGCGATGTCGATCATGGCCAGGCCGCTTCCACTTCCCGTGTGGGATCGCCGGACCGGTAGGCTGGTCCAGGAATTCATGGACGACTCCCGGGCCACCTACGAAAGCGAACCGCTGCGCTCGCCGACGCAATGGCTCGAATCTCAGCCGCTCTACGATTGGGCCTATGCGGCGCTTCAGCTGACGCCGTGGAGCGCGCGCAAGATCGCGCCGTTCGTGCGCAAGCACCGCATCGACATGAGCGAGTTCGAGCCGAAACGCTATCGCAACTATGCGGAGTTCTTCACGCGACGGTTTCGTCCCGGCGTCCGCCGTTTTCCCGCCGATGCCCGTGACATGGGCGCGTTCGCCGAAGCGCGTTATTTCGGTTGGGAGCACCTGCAGGCCGACCAGCAGTTTCCTGTGAAAGGCCATTCGCTCGACGCCGCGCGCATTCTCGGCAGCGCCGAGCGCGCACGGCCGTTCGTCGGCGGTCCGGTGCTGCTCGCGCGACTCTCGCCGGTCGACTATCACCACGTGCACTACCCGGACGACGGCACCACGGCGGCGCACGACCGGGGCGGCCACCGCATCTGGACGGTGAACCGGCACGCGCTGCAGAACAAGCCGGACATCCTGTTCAGGAACGAACGCCAGATCAACATTCTCGACACCCGCCGGTTCGGGCGGCTCGCCTTCGTCGAGGTCGGCGCGCTCACGGTCGGCCGGATCAGCCAGGTGCATCCTTTCGACATGCCGTTTCGACGCGGCGAGGAGAAGTCGGTGTTTCAATTCGGCGGCTCGGCGATCGTCGTGTTCGGCGAGCCCGCCGCGTGGTGTCCCTGTGAGGACCTGATCATCCACACCGAGCAAGGCGTCGAGACATTCGTGCGGCTCGGCGAAGCCGTGGCCTTCCGAGGCGCGCGCGCATGACGCGGTCGGTCAGCCTTCGCTCCCGAGTGCGCTGCAAAGCGAAGCGAACGTCGGAAGCGGGACACTAGCGACGGACTGCAGCCATGGCCGACCGCCTGCTGCCGTTCCGATGACTGAGCTTGCCGCGAGACCGATCGGAACATCAGACCCAGCCCAAGCGGATCGCGCACGTCCATCCCGGACCATGGCCGACACCCGTGTCGAGGCCCCGGCTTTCCCCCTCTCGGGCGGCGCCGGTTGCGGGATCGGCTGGCGTTATCCCCAGCGTCAATTCCACAGGCACGGTCTGCTGTATAGTAATGCCGTGGCGAAAAAGCCGAGGCAGGTTTGCTAGTCTCCCTCGATTCCGAAGCTCGCATCAGAGGACGCTGCAGGCTATTGCGAGCTTCGGAATCGGGACATTCGCGCGCGCCAGGCGGCTCGTCGCTCTGTGAGAGGGTTACAGTTTTACCGGCGGGGCGGTTACCGACGAAGTCGAGGCGGCCATGGCGAGCGCACGCGATCGGCCAGATCCTCAGACGGGCGTCGGCGAATTCATGAGGGGACAATGATCAGCGGCGATATGAGCACTTTCCTTGACCGCTTGTTGGAGCGCGCGGCGCAGAATCTCACGGTCGAGAAGCTCATCATTCAGCTCGGCCTCGATCCGGCCAACATCACCTACGAGGCGGTGCTCAGCCGCGTGCTGGACGTGGTCGTCATCAACATCACCTTCGCGAACATGCTCGCGCTGGTCGGCGCCGGGCTGTACGTCGCCACGCTGATGGTGCGCACCATCGTGCCGCTGCGCGTCATCGGCATCATCAGCATGCTGTTCTTCATCGCCTACGGCGCGCTGGCGGGCGCCGTCGCGACGTTTCTCCTCTACCTGCTGTCGCTGCCGATCAACGTGCTTCGATTGCGGCAGATGCTCACCCTGGTGAAGAAGGCGAAGCTGTCCGCGCAGGGCGACCTGTCGATGGACTGGCTCCGCCCGTTCATGAGCCCGCGAAAATACAAGAAGGGAGACGTGCTGTTCCACAAGGGCGACCGCGCCAAGGAAATGTTCATGACCGTCTCGGGGACATTCCTGGTCAAGGAGATCGACGTCGAGCTTCCTCCCGGACGCATCATGGGCGAGCTCGGCTTCATCGATCCGAACAACCGGCGCACGCAGACAGTCGAGTGCGTCCAGGACGGCGACGTGCTGACGATCACCTACGACAAGCTGCTCGAGCTGTATTTTCAGAACCCCGAATTCGGCTACTACTTCCTGCGCCTGACGACCGAGCGGCTGATGCAGAATATCCAGCGCCTGGAAGCGACCCTTGACGACACCAGCGCGAAACTGCGAGCGGCCGAGCTGAACGCGCGTCGGGTTTCGGGAGCCTGACGGCCCTGGCGGTGGCGGAAGAATCGATCGACGGGAGAGGATTCCGTGCAACAGCCATCGGGAAACAAAGATGTAGGCGCAGCCCCCGTCGGAACCTTCCAGGCCCTCCGCCGTTGTCGGCTGGTAAAAATGCGTCCAGAGGGCTTTCATGCAGGTCGGGGGCCTGGCTCTCAGCGTCCAGAGCATTTCCACATCGCCCGCGCTGACCGATCCGTTTCTGGTCGACGGCGGCGAGACCGGCGCCATCATCCGGGCCATGGACTGGGCGACGACTCCGATCGGACCGATCAGCGGCTGGTCGCCAAGCCTTCGCATGATGGTCAACTTCCTGCTGGCGAACCGGTTTCCGCTGCTGCTGTGGTGGGGGCCGCACTACATATCCATCTACAACGACGCCTACCGGCCCGTTCTCGGCACCAAGCATCCGCGCGCAATGGGCCTGCCGGTCAGCGAGTGCTGGTCGGAGATCTGGCACATCCTCCAGCCGCTCATCGACACGCCGTTCAACGGCGGGCCTGCCACGTGGATGGAAGACATCTGCCTGGAGATCAACCGGCACGGATTCGTCGAGGAGACGCATTTCACCGTCGCCTACAGCCCGGTTCCCGACGAGACGGCGCCGCGCGGCATCGGCGGCGTGCTCGCGACGGTTCACGAGATCACCGAGAAGATCATCGGCGAACGGCGCGTGGTCATTCTGCGCGACCTCGGCGCGCACGCTGCGGACGCGAAGACCGCGGACGAGGCATGCCGTGTCGCTACGGCGGTCCTCGAACATCACGGCAAGGACATCCCATTCGCCCTGCTCTATCTCGTCGATCGGGACGGCAAACGGGCGTGCCTGGCCGGCGCGGCCGGTGTCGCGGCGGGCGAGGCATTCAGTCCGCTCGCCGTGCCGCTCGACGGCGATGCGGCCGGCGCCGCATGGCCGCTCGCCGAGGCGATCCGGCGCGAAGAGACGATCGTGGTCGAGAATCTCGGCCGGCAGTTCGCCCAAGTGCCCGGCAGCCCCTGGTCCGATCCGCCACACTGCGCGCTGGTCATTCCGCTCCGCGCGAGAATGGCGCATGAAGTGGCCGCGCTGCTGGTCGCGGGCGTCAGCCCGCGGCTGCAGCTTGATCATCTCTATCGAAGCTTCTTCGACCTGGTGGCGGGCCAGGTCGCCACCAGCATCGCAAATGCCCGCGCCTATGAAGAGGAACGCAAGCGCGCGGAGGCACTGGCGGAGATCGATCGCGCCAAGACGGCGTTCTTCTCGAACGTCAGCCACGAGTTTCGCACGCCGTTGACGTTGATGCTCGGCCCGATCGAGGACGCGCTCAACGACGGCGCGCACAGGCTGCCGGACCCGCAGCAGAAGCGCCTCGACGTCGCGCATCGCAACAGCCTGCGGCTGTTGAAGCTGGTCAATTCGCTTCTGGACTTTGCACGCATCGAGGCGGGCCGCACCGACGCGAGCTTCGAGCCGACCGATCTTTGCGAGCTCACGACCGCCCTCGTCGCGAACTTCGAGTCGGCGGTGCAAAAAGCCGGTCTCGCGCTCGACGTGCAGTGCGAGCCGCTGTCCAGACCGGTGTTCGTCGATCGGAGCATGTGGGAGAAGATCGTCCTCAACCTGGTCTCGAACGCGTTCAAATTCACGTTCTCGGGCGGCATCACGGTCGTGCTGAAAGCGGACGGCGACCGCGCACAACTTCTCGTGCGTGATACCGGCGTGGGCATTCCGCCGCACGAGTTGCCGCGGCTGTTCGAACGGTTCTATCGCGTTGCCGGTCAACGCAGCCGCTCCTTCGAAGGGTCCGGTATCGGGCTTGCTCTCATCCACGAGCTCGTCAAGCTGCACGGCGGCACGATCGATGTCGACAGCGAGGTCGGCAGCGGCACCACGTTCACGGTCAGCGTGCCGTTCGGCTCGTCGCATCTGCCGCGCGAGCGCCTGCAAAGCCCGCATACGCTGTCGTCCACGGCCTTGCGCGCCCAGGCCTATGTCGAGGAAGCATTGCGCTGGCTCCCCGATGCCGGCGAGGATGCGCTGAGCGATCGCGGCGAAGGTGTCGAGCCCCTGCTGCTGTCATCGCCGTCGGACGTGCGGGTATTGATCGCTGACGACAACGCCGACATGCGCGGCTATCTCAAGCGGCTGCTCGGCACGCGGTGGGACGTGGAAGCCGTCGCCGACGGCCGCGCCGCCCTCGAAGCCATGCGGGCCAACAAGCCGGATCTGGTGCTGACCGATGTGATGATGCCGGTCATGGACGGCTTTGCCCTGCTGCGCGAGATCCGCGCCGATCCGGAGCTGCAGGAGCTTCCGGTCGTCATGCTGTCCGCGCGGGCCGGCGAGGAGGCGCGCATCGAGGGCCTGCACGCGGGCGCGAACGACTACCTCATCAAGCCGTTCTCCGCGCGCGAGCTGATTGCGCGGCTGAACACCAATCTCGAGCTGGCGCGGATCCGCCATGAGAGCCGCAAGGCCATCCAGGACGAGGCCGCGCTGCTGGAGCGCCTCAATGCGGCTCTGCGCGAAAGCGAGCAATCGCTCGAGGCGAAGGTCGAGGCGCGGACGGCCGAGCTCGTCGCAGCGAACGATCAGCTTCGCAGCGAAGCATTCGAACGGCGGCGCGTCGAGGAAGAGCTTCGCCAGGCGCAAAAGATGGAGGCGATCGGCCATCTGACAGGGGGCGTTGCGCACGACTTCAACAACCTGCTGACGGTCGTGATCGGCAACATCGAATCCGTTCAGCGCCATCTGGGCGAGCAGACCCCGGCGCGGACGCGCCGTTCGCTCGACAATGCGATGCACGGAGCAAGACGCGCGGTCAGTCTCACGCAGCATCTGCTGGCGTTTTCCCGCCGCCAGCCGCTCGATCCAAAGCCGACCGACGTCAACGTGCTGCTGAAGAACCTGGCCGAGATGCTGGTGCGCACGCTCGGCGAGCGGATCGACGTGCAGACGATTTTCGGCACCGACCTGTTCCGCGTTCACATCGACCAGGGCCAGCTGGAAACCGCGATCCTGAACCTGGCCGTCAATGCGCGCGACGCGATGCGCGACGGCGGCAAGCTGACCATCGAAACCGCGAATGCCAATCTCGATGAAACCCACGCCGGGTCGCAATCCGCCAGGGCCGGTCAGTACGTGGTGATCGCGGTGAGCGACACGGGCTCTGGAATGTCGAAAGACGTCCTGGAGCACGCCTTCGAGCCCTTCTTCACGACCAAGCCGACCGGCCACGGCACCGGACTGGGACTGTCGCAAGTCTATGGCTTCGTGAAGCAGTCGGGCGGATACGTGAAGCTCCACAGCGTCGAGAGCCAGGGAACCACGGTGCGGATCTATTTGCCGCGCATGCTCGGCGAAGCCGAGATGATCGAGGCCGGCGCGGGGACCGCACCCGACGGGCGCAAGGAAACCGTGCTGGTGGTCGAGGACAATGCAGAGGTCCGGGAGTACAGCTGCGAGATCCTGCGCGAGCTCGGCTACATCGTCATCGAGGCGGAGGACGGCCCGGCGGCGCTTCGGCAGATCGAGCGTACGGACAACGTGGATCTGCTGTTCACCGACGTCGGCCTGCCGGGAATGACCGGCCGCGAGCTTGCGGAGCATGCATACCGCCGTCGGCCGAACATCCGGGTTCTCTACACGACCGGCTACGCTCGCGAGATGGCGGCGCAGCAGGCGCGCCTCGACGGCCGGTTTCAGTTGATTGCAAAGCCTTTCACCTATGTCGACCTTGCGGCCAAGGTCCGCGAGGTATTGGACGCTCGCCTGGAGAAGACCTGAAGCTGCGGCGACGCAGCGTCGCCAGGATCGCGAGGAACAGGATCGCGAGGAACGCCTGCCTCGCCAGGGCGCGCGCCGATGAGCGCGCCCTGTCCGTCAGCGGAGCCGCTCCGGCCGTCGATCGGCCGGGTGTCGCCCGCCGTCAGGCGGCCCGCTTTATCCGGTCCGTCGTCTCGGTCATCTTCCGCGAGGCGTCGTCGGCCAGCTTCAGCGACACGTCGGCAACACGACGGCCGGTCTCCAGAACGCCCTCGACGTTGTCACGGATCAACTCACTGTGCACGGCGACGAGATCCTGCGGGGTTCGGCAGCGCCACAGCTCGCCGACCCGGTTCAAGTTGCTCTCGGTGCGCTCGCGGATGAAGTTGAGCCATTCGCGCGTGATCCCGTTCATGCCCTGCGCGAACGCGCCGGTGGACCGGAACATGGCTTCGACGTTGCGGGCCGCCTGCTGGGTCGCCTCCTGGCCCTCATCGCCGGAGAAGCCGAACGCGCGCGCGAACTGATCCGCGGAACGCCGCGTTACCGCCGTCGCCAGCTCCATGCCGGAGCGCCACGCGTCCTGAACCGTTTCGGCATTGTGCCGGAACGCATCCGCGCCGGCCTCGGCAGCCTGCTCGCCTGCATTCATGGCAGCGCTGCCAAAGCGGCGCGCCTGCTCGGTCGCCTGCTCGCCGGTGCGGCGGGCGCTCTCAGCGACAGTCTGGGTCGTCTTCTCGGTCATCTTCTCGGTCGTCTTCTCGTCTTGGCGTGAACTGGCCATCTCGCATCTCCTCGACCTTCCCGGTCGTTGTTCGTGGGACTTGCCCGCCCCCCGTGGTATTGGGGCACGCAACGAGCAGCTTCGCTGCCGTTGCGGGCCAGTCGCCCCGACTCCGCCACGACAGCGTTCGGCGCGCGTGATGCGCACCACCTTCCTGTCAACGCGGTGTCTGCAAATACGTGCCCCGGCTGAGGAGGTCGACATCAGCCGGGGCCGCGTGTTGCGCCGCCGGCGAGCCCGACTTTGGGGGCTTGGGGTGGAAGCTCGCCGAGAGCAGCCTCTACGTAGTGAGCTTCCGGCCGGATTGTCTGTAACCTCGGCGACAGAAACCGGGGGAACCACGCGGCCAAAACCCGCGGGCTCCATGTGTCATTCTTTATTGTCGCCGCGCCGGCAATCGGCTTGGCCGTTCGGTCAGGACGAGCGCACCCGCTGCGTCCATCGATCGCTCCTCGCGCGGATCGACTTCCGCTGGGGTAGTGCCCCACATATCAGGCATGCGCAAGAGTCCCCGTCTCCCCGCGCCCATCCCCGTCCGTTGCGGCGGCCCGCTCATCACCCTCGAGGACGCGGCACGCTACATTCTCGGCCGCAGTGAAGAGGCGAACCGGGTCGAGGGCTGGCCGCTCACGCTGAAGCTCGTCGGCACGGCGATCACCACCGGCCGGCGGGAGGACGTCGACGCAGCCGCGAAGCAACTCGAGACGTCGTTGCTCATGGCGCGCGAGCTCGACGTCTCGCCGAAGAAGCCGCCGGCGAGCTCGACGCGCCGCCACGCCGAACGATCCGCGACCCGTCGCCGCGCGTGATGGCGGCGCGACGCGACGCGTGATGGCGGCGCGACGCGACGCGCCGGGTTCCCGCCGGCAGGAACGACCACCAAACCCATGCGTTCACTCCTGACATGACGGAGATTTGCCATGTCAGACAGGCGCGGTCTGCCGGAGCGGTATCGCCGCGGGCGCAGGAAGGGCCGGATCATCGCCGTCGTCGTGCTGCTGCTTCTGGCGCTGGGCGTATATGCGATGGTCGAGCAGCGCGGCGCGATGCAGACGGCCGACAACACGCCGGGCGCGACGAGCGCGGTCAACAACCCGCCGCCGTCGCCGCCACGCGAGCGCGAGCCGCAGCCGGCACCGCAATAAGCGAAAGCCCACGGGCATCAACGCGATCGGGCAAGCTGAATTCGCGACAGCGCACGCGAAGGGCATGGCACGCGTCGCACACAGGGGGACCATATGAGACGCGCGCCACGCTTACCTATCACGCCACTCCCGCCGGGGGGTGACACCCGGGGCGCCGTAATTCACATGCGATTCGTGTGGCATTTCGGGGGCAGCAACCCCGCCGCGCACGCTGTCCACAGGCGGGTGCGCCGCCGGTCGACCTGAACCGCGCGGCTGTATCGCCGGGCGGAACCGAACGATTCCTGGCGCGTTGGAGCACGCCAGGGGAGGCGCGTATGGTTCAGGTCAGGCAGCAAGGCCCAATCCGCGTCGCGCCACTCGCTCAATTCCACAACACCCGATCAGAGATGCCGGCGATCAGCTCGGGCCCGGCCGGCGGCCGCATCGGCGCGACGCAGATCGTCGCCCAGGTCGTCGCCCAGGTCATCGCCCAAGCCGCGTTCGGACTGCTGGTGCTGCTGCTGATCGGCGCCGTCGCGTCCGCCTTCTGATTCCCGATCCGCGCATCACAATGCGGCTCACGTGAGGAACCGCACGCCCACATGACCGCCGGCGCTCCAGCGCCGCTCGCAGTCGCGCCAGGTCTTGCTGGTGGATGAGAGGCTGAGCGAGAAGCGCTCCGGCGCCGTGAAGCCCGGCGGCAGCGCGAGCTTGGCGCCGCCCATCGACAGGTCGACGATGGTGCACATGGTCAGCTGGCTCGAGCCGAACTGGATCACGCCCGGCAGATCGACGCGGCGGCGCTTGTCCTTCTTGCGCCGCTCGACGAAGCGCGGCGTCGACGCGCCGGCCGGCCGCTGCTCCGTGCGCACGAACCAGAAGCGCAGCAGCTTCTCGGAGATCGGCTTGGTCAGCTTCGAGTAGTTGGCGAGCGCCGTGCGGAGCAGTTCGTCCTTCTGCGCCGGCGTGAAGCGGCAGAGCAGCATCACCGCCTGCGTCGCCGGCCAGCTCAGGTCGGCGGCGCGGCAGAGCACCGGCATCGCCTCGGACGGGTTGCGCTCCATGAAGCGCTCGATCACGTCGAACGGCGTCTGGGTGAGCGTGCCGAGCACGACCACCAGCTCGTCGACCGCCTCCTCCGTCGCCAGCGCGATGTAATCCTTCTCGGTCAGCCGGCGCGTGCCGAACCGCTCGGCGAGGCGCTTGCGCGCCGGCGCGTAGTCGCGGGTCTCGGTCGCGGCCTTCGCGGCAATATCATCGACCAGGCCGGCGATCACGCGCTTGCGCTCCGGCGGCGCGTTGGCGACGAGGCGCCGGCGCAGGTCGTCGGCCGCGTGGGTGATGATCGCCGCCAGCACGTTCTGCGGGATGTCCTTGCGCGCCGCGACGATCTCGGCGAGCGTCTCGTCGGCCTGGGCCTTCTGGGCGAGCCGCGCGAAGCCGTCCGCGTTGAACTCGGCGCCCGGATTCTGCGTCACCCGATGCAGCACCTCGGTGCCGCCGCGCGCGACCAGCGCGTCGGTCACGACGGCTTCGAGCACGTCGCGGCCGCTGATGGCGAGCAGATGCGCCTGGCCCTTGGTCTGGGCCAGCATGGCCAGATCGCCCGATGTGAGCTGCTCGGACTGGACGATGACCGGCTCGGCGACGCCGATCTCGTCGTCGTTGGCGAGCCGGCGCACCAGCCGCGCCGGCGCGCTCTTGAGCGGCGCGACGCGCCGGCTGAACGCGACGCGCTCGTCGGTCGCGACGTCGTCGACGAGCAGCCCGAGCACGTGGTCGAAGAATGCGACGTGCTCCTCCTGCTGCAGGTCGAGACTCGCGAAATAGAGTCTCGCGACCTGCGCGAAAGCCGTGGCGCGGTCTTCCTTCGACTTGCTGCGGGTGATCCGCTTGAAGTCGGCGATGAGCGAATCGAGCGCTTGCATGACCCCCACCGGGTAGGCACACACCGCCGCGGCGGTTCCCCCCTCCCGCGCGACGTTCCGAACCCGAGATTGGCGCGCCTCAACGCTAGCCGGCCCCTGTGAACATGCGGTTAATCATCGGCCCGCCCAGCCGGGTGCCGCTACGGCAGCGAGCTTCGCCGTCGCGCGTTATGGCATGTACGTGAATGCTTATGTCCGCTACCGGACACAGGGAACCCTATCTCGCCTCCGCCAGCGCGCGCACGATGCTCGCCGACCGCGCCGGCTTGGTGACGATCTTGCGATCGGGCCAGTCGGCCAGGATCGGATCGCAGGCGGACTGCCCGGTGTAGAACACGAACGGGATACCGCGCTCGGCGAGCCGGCTGGCGACCGGGGTCACCGTGTCGGTGCCGAGCCGTACGTCGAGGATCGCCACCGTGATCGGCGCGCTGGTGAGCCGGTCGAGTGCGGCCTGCGTGGTGCGGCAGAGTTCCACGTCGGCGCCGGCGTCGTTGAGGATCGCTTCGAGATCGAGCGCGACCAGAACCTCGTCCTCGACAACCAGGACCCGTTCGCCGGCGAGCTTTCCTTGATCATGGCCCATCATGCGCCGGCTCCGAATCGTCACTCTGATGGTGCAGGTCAGACCATCGGAGTTGAATTCGCGGGTGGACCGACGCAGTAAGGTATCGTCTCGCCGACCAGCGAGCCTTTCAAGACCGGCTTTGCCCGGTTTCTTCGCCGCGGGACCACCGCGCTCCCGTCAGACAACCTCCGTGTCGCGTCGATGGTTCCGGCCACAGGCGCGGGCGACCGCCGCTGATTCCGCAGGAACTTTTCTGCAGGCCGCGTCAGGCTTGGCGTCCGCGTGCCGCGGTTACGGCACGTGATGCGCCGGCTCCGGAATCGACACTTTGATGGTGCAGACCAGGCCATCGGAGCTGAATTCGCGGCTGACCGACGCCGTCGGTATCGCGTCGTTGATCAGCGAGCTGCCAAGGCCGGGCTTGCCCGGCTTCTTCACCGCGGGACCACCACGCTCCCGCCAGACGACCTCCAGATCGCGTTGATGGCTCCCGTCGAGCCGCCAGCGCAGTGCGACGGTTCCGCGGGAGTTGGAGAGCGCGCCGTGCTTGGACGCGTTGGTCGCGAGCTCGTGCAGCACCAGGCCGAACGGCGTCGCGAGATCGGGCGGCAGCACGACCCGCGGGCCGTCGATCGCAACGCGGCGCGCGCTGTCGCCCATGTAGGGCGCGAGCTGCTCGCGGACCAGCGCTTCCAGGTCGGCGCCGGTCCAGTGCGAGTCGGACAGGATATTGTGCGCAGTGGCGAGCGCGCCGAGCCGCCCGTCGAAGCGCTCGACGTATTCCTCCGTCGATCGGGTGCTGCGCAGCGTCTGGTGCGCGATCGCCTGCACCACGGTGAGCGTGTTGCGCACGCGGTGCGAGAGCTCGCGCAGCAGCAGATGCTGGCGCTGCTCCCAGCGCTTGCGGTCGGTGACGTCGCGCGTGCTTTCGAGCACCAGCTGATCGCCGCCGAACGTCTCGACCTCGAGCCGGGCGTCGACCGTGAGCATGCGGCCGTCCTTGGTCTTGTGCAGCAGCTCGCCGGCCCAGAACTTGTCGGCGAGCAGCCTGCTGCGCAGCTCGCCGAAGCTCGCGCCGGGGACGACGGTGCCGAGCAGATCCTCCTTGCGCCGGCCGATCGCCTCGTCGCGCGAATAGCCGTACAGCTCCTCGCTGCCGCGGTTCCAGGCGATGATGCTGCCGTTCACGCGCCAGACGAACATCGGCTCGCGCGACAGCTCGACCAGGTGCTTGTGCTGGATGAGCTGGCGCTCGCTCTCGCGCAGCGCCTCCTCGGTGTGGCGGCGCTCGGTGTTGTCGACGAAGGTGACCACCACGCCGTCGATGCGGTCGTCGACCGTGCGATAGGGGCGTATCCGGAGGTCGTACCAGCGGCCGTTGCGGGCGCGGATCTCGCGGCGGATCGGCGCCAGCTCGGAGAGCACGCCGCGCATGTCCTTGATCAGCTCGTCGTAGTCGAGCTGATGCGCGAAGTCGGTGATCGGCCGGCCCTCGTCGGTCGGCGTGATGCTGAACAGCTCGGTGACCCGGTCGGTGAAGCGCTTGATGCGCAGCGTGGAATCGAGAAACAGCGTGCCGAAATCGGTCGCCGCCATCAGGTTCTGCAGGTCGCTGTGCGCGCGCGAGATGGTCTCGAGCTTGAGCTTGAGCTCGGTATTGACGGTCTGCAGCTCCTCGTTGATCGACTGCAGCTCCTCCTTCGAGGTCTCGAGCTCCTCCGAGGTCGAGCGGTACTCCTCGTTGATCGACTGCAATTCCTCGTTGGCGGCGCGCAGCTCCTCGTTGGCGGCCTCCGACTCCTCGCGCGTGGTGCGCAGGCGCGAGCGCGTCAGCTCGAGCTCCTGGGTGAGCCGCCGCACCGTCTCGTCGCTGGTTTTCTGATCGCCCGCGGAGATGAGCTTCTCGTCGACCGCCTCGCCCTCGATGAACATCACCACCGCGGTGCGCGGATGCACCGGCGAATCCTCGCCGCCCGTCCGAACGTAGATGTGCACGCGGTGCGGCGCGCCGTTGAAGCGCACCAGGATCGGCAGGCTCAAGGTGTCCTGCTGCTGCTCGAACGCACCGTGCAGCGCCGAGCGCAGCTCGAAGCGCAGCTCCGGCCGCACCAGGTCGATGACGTCGCCGCTGATCGGCCCGCCGGCCGGTTGGATGAAGCGGCCCGCGTTCTCGGACAGATGGATGACGCGATGCGTCTCGTCGACCAACACGCTCGGCGGCGCGAGCGCCTCGATGGCGCGGCGGTGCATGGCCGCCTCGTTGAGCGCGGTAGCCGGGCTGTGCGGACGGTCGACGAAGGCGACCTGCTCGCGGATGGCGGCGCCGCCGAGCAGCCGCGGGAGGAGCCGCGGCTTGTCGCCCGGATGCGCGGACGACTGATAGATGCGGGCGTTGCGGTCCAGTCCGCGGAACAGCCCAACCGGATTGTCGGCGGTCTCGGACGAGCCGAGCAGCAGGAAGCCGCGCGGATTGAGCGCGTAGTGGAACGTGCTGACCACCTGCTCCTGCAGCTCGCGGTCGAGATAGATCAGCAGGTTGCGGCAGGAGATGAGGTCGACGCGCGAGAACGGCGGATCCTTGAGCAGGTCGTGGACAGCGAACAGCACCGGGTCGCGCAGCTCCTGGCGCACGCGATAGTGATCGCCCTCGCGGTTGAAGAAGCGGCGCAGGCGCTCCTCTTTGACGTCGGTCTCGATCGCCGCCGGATAGCGCCCCTCCCGCGCGAGCGCGAGCGCGCGCACGTCGAGGTCCGAGCCGAAGATCTGGATGCTCGGCCGCATCTCGTGGCCGGCGGTCACCTCAAGCAGCACCATGGCGATCGAATAGGCTTCTTCGCCGGTGGCGCAGCCCGGCACCCAGATGCGGATCGGCCCGGTCGGGTCCTTGGCGTTTAGCAGCGGCCCGAGCACCTTCGACTTGAGCGTCTCGAACACCCCGGAGTCGCGGAAAAACGTGGTCACCGAGATGAGCAGGTCGCCGAGCAGCGCCTGGCTCTCCTCGGCGTTGTCGCGCAGGAACTCGTAATAGTCGCGCAGGCTGTCGGTGCGCGTCACCTGCATGCGGCGGCCGATCCGGCGCAGCACCGTCGAGCGCTTGTATTTGGTGAAGTCGTGCCCGGTGCGGACGCGCAGATGCGCGAGCACGCGCCGCAGCAGATCCTCGTCGTACACCGGTGCGGCAGGAATCTTGTGCTTGCTGCGCAACAGCTCGACCAGCCGGGCGGCCAGGTCGCGGGTCGGCAGCACGAAGTCGACGATGCCGGTGGCAATGGCGCTGCGCGGCATCGACGGGTACTCGGCCTCCTCCGGATCCTGGACCATGATGATCCCGCCGGATTCCTTGACCGCGCGCGCGCCGATCGCGCCGTCGGAGCCGGCGCCGCTGAGGATGACCGCACAGCCGTCGCCGAGCTGCTCGGCCATGGAGCGGAACAGAACGTCGATCGAGCTGCGGCGGTCCTCCGGCTCGTCGAATACAGTCGACGCGATCTCGTGGTCGGTGACCTGGAGCCGACGATCCGGGCCGATGACGTAGACCTTGTTCGGCTCCAGACTCACGCTGCCCTCGACCTGCACGACCGGCATCCTGGTTCGCGCCGCGAGCACGTCGCGCAGCACGCTTCTGTGCTGCGGGTCGAGGTGCAGCACCACGACGAAGGCCGCGCCGGTGTCGTTGGGGATGGCGCCGAACAGAGCCTGCAGCGCCTGCACGCCGCCCGCCGAAGCGCCGATGCCCACGATCACCGGTCTGCTCGCCTGATCGTCGGCTTCCGGGTCGGTCATAACACGCTCCGTAATAGAGACCCAGCGTATCGCACAATCACGATGCTGCACATAGCAGCAGACGATGACTGCACCGCAGCAAGGCACTGCGCGCACCTCTCCCTGCGTGCGGGGAGAGGTGACGCCGGCGGCGATGCTCTGCCACTGACCCACGTTGATTCGCGCATGGAACGATCACCGCAGCGGCGGGTTGGCTCGCATGGGCCCACCGCACCATAGCGCGGCCAATCGCAACATCATCGCAATCGGAACCTCGGCCGGCGGCGTGGAGGCGTTGCGGTTTCTGGCCAGCCGGCTGCCGGCCGACCTGCCGGCCGCGGTGATCGTCACCCTGCACCTGGCGCGCGCCTTCAAATCCGAGATGGACGCCATCCTCAGCCGCGCCGGCCCGCTGCCCGCAAGCTTCGCCGCGGACGGCGTGCCGATCGAGAACGGCCACATCTACATCGCGCCGGCGGACAGGCACCTGCTCGTCGAGGCCGGCCACCTCCTGCTCGGCCATGGACCGCACGAGAACAACGCGCGTCCGGCGATCGATCCGATGTTCCGCTCGGTCGCGCTGTGCTGCGGCTACCACAGCGTCGGGGTGGTTCTCACCGGCGCGCTCGGCGACGGCGCGTCCGGTCTCCATGCGCTTAAGCGCGCCGGCGGCCTCGCCGTGGTGCAGGATCCGAATGACGCCAGCGTTCCTGACATGCCGCTCAGCGCCTTGAGCCGGGCCAAGCCCGATTACGTCAAGCCGCTCGCGGAGCTCCCGGCGCTGCTGCGGCAGCTGACGGCCTTGGCTCCAGGGGACCGCGTGCCGCCGCCCAGCACCCTGAAGTACGAGGTCGAGGTGGCGAGACGCGGACATACAAGCGGACATACAAGCGGACATACGAGCATGGACGAGATGGATCGGATCGGAACGCGCTCGGTGCTGAGCTGCCCGGACTGCGGCGGCGTGATGTGGGAGGTCGAGGACGGCGACCTGCTGCGCTATCGCTGTCATGTCGGGCACGCCTACACGGCCGAGCACATGAAGCTGGCGATGGACGAGACGCTGCGCCGCGCGCTCGGCAGCGCGGCCCGCGTGCTCGAGGAGCGCGTCGCGCTGGTGCGCACGCTTGCCGCGGAGGCCGCGCAGCACGGGCGCACCCACCTCGCCCGCTCATGGGCGGAGCACGAGCGCGAGGCGCAGCGCGAGCTCAGCGTGATCCGAGAGGCGGCCGGACGTCTCGATCAGGTTTCGGCGGAGACCACAGCCGCGTGACGGTCGGCACCATCCGCTCCGCCGGCGGACGCTGCTCCGCCATTTCGCGATAGCAGCCGCAGGCCAGCTCGCGCAGCCGCGCGCGGTCGCGCACCACGATCAGGCCGCGGCGATAGCGGATGACCTGGTCCTGCTGGAGCCGGTGCGCGATCAAGGTCAGCGTGGTCCGCCGCACGCCGAGCAGCTGCGCGATCTCCTCCTGCGTCGACGTGATCTCGACGCCGGCCCGATCGCTCACCTGCAACAGCCAGCGGCACAGCCGCGCCTGCACGTCGTGGAGCGCGTTGCAGGCGGCGAGCGCCCGCGCCTGGGTCAACATCGCCTCGCGGCAGCACTCCGCCATCAGCCTGAGCTCGGCGATCTCCGCGGCCAGGCTCCAGAACCGCTCGGCACGAACCTGGAGGAACGTGCCGGGCACGTGGACGGTGCCGCGCGTGACATCGTCGGCGGAAAATCCGACGGCACTGTCATTGCCGGCAAAGCCGACCTCGACGCCGCCGCCGAGCAGATCGGCCCAGGTGATCGAGACCAGGCTGGACAGGGGAAAGGTGATCGCGCCGCTCGGCTGCGCCTCGCTCCACAACGGCGTGCCTTTTTCGAAGCTCCGCTTCATCATATGCGGCGCGAGCTGCGCGACCGCATCGTCGGACAGGGCACCGAGCACGCGGTTGGCCTTGAACGCGCCGTCCAGCAAAGCGATGTGGGATTGTGCGCCCATGGTGACGCTCGCTCTTTATAGTTATTGCGCCCCCCACATGAACTTACGCACGCATGCAGCGGACTGTCGAGCTAAATCCCCGCCCCGCTATGTCGTATAGCGAACATTGGGCTGGAGCGCCGCGCGCAGCGCGACGCGCCTCACCGCGCGCTACAGCCGCCGACCATCGATCGCGGCGAGCCACGGCAATCCGTCGGCGCGCGCCAGCGTGCCTTTGAGCTGATGAATCGTGACGCGCACGTCGGCGATCGTGTCGTTCATGCCGCCGGTCTTCACGTAGACCTCCCGCAGCGAAGCCTTGAGGTCCGGCGACAGATGATCGAGCAAGGGATCGACGTCGACGAACAGCAGCTCGAACAGCGGCCTGCGCTCGGCGTCGCAGATCTGCAGCCGCCAGGCCCGGCGCTGCGCCTCGCGGTGGCGCATCAGCTCGCGCGCGACGGCACGCGCGTGCGCTCGTGCGGCGTCGTGGTCCGCGAGATCGGTGCCCTCGCCGTCCGGCACGCTGCCGTCGCGATGTTTCAGGTTGAAGTAGTAGAGCGACATGGCCGTCGTGTTTGTGAGGCTTCTCGACGGAAGTCTAGTCGCCTCGCGCGCGGTGTCCAGTCTGGAGAAACGCGCGGGACATCGCGGCAGGCATGCTGTCGCATCGTCCGCGTCAGTTCGGAGCACTGGCCTGGCGCTTCGGATCGATGCGGTCGAGACAGCGGTTGGCCGACACGATGATCATGTCGCGGCTCTTGCCGTCCGTGCAATCCATCGCAATTTTCAAAAGCTGCTCGGCCAAATCTCTCAGGAATTTTTCGTCCGCGGTCTCCACGCCCCTCTCCCCCACCGGCGCCGCATGCCCGAGGCGCGCGTGCTTGGCGCCCATCCTTGGCAAAGAACCGCTCAGCGCCGCGAGTCGCCTCCGGGCGCGGGCTCCTCCAGGACTTGCGCGAAGCAAAATGCCGGCCACACCGAGAGGAAGCTATACTCTCGGCGTTACCCTTTGGCGACTCGGATCGATTGGTTTTGCTCCGTATCTTTCGTCTCAGCCCGACATGAGCTGGTTCCTGAGACGGAACGAACGGCTCAGATCGAGGCAGCATCAGACGCGTGAGCCGGGGCGCGTAGGGAGGACACCGGCGTGCGGCAGGGCCTTCACGCCCGTCTTCGACGAGCTATGGCCGTGCCCACGCGCTTCAAAATCCAACCCCGTGGGCGTGGCCGATGGCGTCTCAATAGTTCGCGACCACCGATCCCGGATCGAAGCGGTAGTTGACGCCGATCCGGGTGACCCAGGCCGAGTCGTTGGCGTCGAAGCTCACGTTGCGCGCCTGGCTCGGGCTGAAGAACGTGTCGGTCTCCTTGCGGAACTGCATGAACAGCGCTTCCGCGTTCACGCTCCAGTTGGTCCACAGCTTGTATTCGGCGCCGATGCCACCGGTCCAGCCCCAGCGGGTGTGCTTGAACGAGAAGTCCTCGTTGAGGACGGGAGCAACTAACGCGTTGTGGACGTGATAGGTGTTCTTGATGTCGGCGAAGGCGAAGCCGCCGGTGACATAGAGCAGCGTGTCGCTGACGACGAGGCCGCTGCGCGTGCGCAAGGTGCCGAACCAGTTCATCTTGCCGGCGTCCGTCACGTCGAAGCCCGGCAGGAAGCGCGGCAGGTGCTGGTTGACCGCCTCGGCGTTGGTCCAGTTGATGTCGGCGACGACACCGAACACCTTGCGGCCCCACTGCCAGTCATAGCCGGCTTTGCCGCCGATCGTGCCGGCGAAGTCGGTGTTGGTGTAGGACGCGGCGTCGACCATGTATTCGTCGAGGTCGGTACGTGTCGACGTGTAGGCGACCGCGCCGGCCTGGGCGCCGAGATAGAAGCCGGCGAAGCGCGCCGGCGGCGGCGCATAGGTCGGAGCCGCGCCCGCACCGCCGTTGAAGCGATAGTTCAGGCCGACGCGGCTGACCCAGGCGGAGTCGTTCTCCGCGAAGCTCAGCGGAAACGCGCCGAGGCCCGGCGTATGGAACGCGAACTCGCGCTTCTGGAACTGCATGTAGAGCAGCTCGGAGGTGAGGCTCCAGTTGCCCCACAGCACGGCTTCCGCGCCGACGCCGGCGACCAGCCCGCCGCGCGTGCTCGAGTGGGACACCAGTTCGCTTACGCCCGGGACCCGGCGCACGAGATTCGTCTCGATATTGGCATAGGCGAAACCGGCGGTGGCGTAGAACAGCACGTCGTCGACGGCGATGCCGGCGCGGCCGCGCACGGTGCCGAACCAATTGAGCTGGCTGTGATCGACAGCTCGGCAATACCGGCATTGTTCGGCAGCAGCCTGACGTCCGTCTCGGTGTTGGCCCAGTTGATATCCGCGACCACGCCGAGCACGGTGGTGCCGCGCTGCCAGTCCCAGCCCGCCTGCACGCCGCCGGTGAAACCCGTCTTGGTCTGCGTATATTCGGCGTTGTCGACCAGGTAGCTGTTCTGGTCGGTGCGCACCGACGTGTAGCTGACGCCGCCGACATTGCCGCCGACGTAGAAGCCGCTGAAGCGCCCGGGCCCGCCGGCATAAGGCACCGGCGCGGCCGCGACCGGTCCGGCATCGTTCCAGCGATAGTTCAGGCCGACGCGCGCGACCCACGCCTTGTCGTTGCTTTGGAACGAGGCGGAGTTTGGCAGACCGAGGCGCTCCAGGGTCGCAGCATTGGAGTAGGTGTCGGTCTGGCGTTCGAACTGGAGATAGAGCACCTCGGTGGTGAAACTCCAGTGCGGCGCGAAGGCATATTCGGCGCCGGCGCCGACGGCGAGACCGAGCCGCGTGTGCTCGGACGACACAGCGAGCGGCGTCACGATGCCGACGGCGTTGAAGTTCGCGGTGCTCTCGATGCGGCCGATGGCGAGGCCGCCGGTCACGTAGAACAGCATGTCGTTGACGGCGAGGCCGGCACGGGCGCGCACGGTGCTGAACCAGTGCAGCTGGCCGCCGGTCGAGATGTCGATTCCGCCAGGCGTGCCGACGGCCTGACTGATCGATGCGTCGGCATCGGCCCAGTTCCAGTCGGCGACGACGCCGAACACCTTGTTGCAGAACTGCCAGTCGTAGCCCGCTTGCACGCCGGCAGTGACGCCGATCTTGGGTGCGTGTAGTCGGAATTGTCGAACAGAACCTCGTCCTGATCCTGCCGGATGCCGCTATAGGCGATGCCGCCGACATTGCCGCCGACATAGCCGCCGGTGAAGCGCGCAGGGCCGCAGCCCGCGACCGGCCTCGCCTTGTAGACGGGCTTGAGATCCGCCGCCGGCGCCGTGCCGGTCATCAGGGCGGTCGATCCGATCAGAGCGAGAGCCGCGGAAGCCAGCAGCAAACGGTGCATGAGTAGTTCCCCCGAGTCCGTGCCGTAAAGTCATACCGGACCGGTTCCCGGGGACAAATTGGAAAGCACCGCCGGCCGGCGGTTTGTCCGCGGTTGTTGTACCGCCGCCACAGCCCTGTGGATATTCGGCGACGCCAGGACTGTGCGGCTAACCTGCTGACAAGGTGCAGATTTTTCCGCGTGGGCGGCGCGCTACCGTGCCGACGCCGACCGCACCGCCGGCAATTCCAGCTTCAAGAGCTCGGCCTTCTGCGCGGCGTTGAGCGCCGGCTTGGCCCGCCAGTCGATCGCGTCGACCGCCCACTTGCGCAGCTGCTCCGTGTCGGCGCGCGGCTTGGTCTGCAGGATGGCGATCGCCATGTCGGTGATCTTCGGATCGGTTTCGCTGACGCGTGTGACATAGCCGAACGCACCGGTGATCAGCGGGCCAAGGATGGCGCCGAGAATGGCGCCGGCCGTGGCGCTCGCAATTCCAATCGTCGCGACCTGTCGCGTGGTCATCTCCGCCATCGCCCCCTCCTGCTACCCAACGCCTGACGACAGAACCGGCGCGGCCGCACGAAATCAAGGCGGGACGGAGCCCCGCCCATCGAAAGCTGCGCGAGCGTGACTTCTGCGCCGCGGTCGCCGGGTGTTGCGGAGGGAACCAGAGAGCGGGCGAGGCTGTCGCCTGCCCCGCCCGCATATTCAAGGCGGGTGGGCAGGTATTCCTATCGGGGAAACTGCGGCGCATCGGACAAATGGCATTCGCGATTTGCCCCATGCCCCACGCCTCGATCAACCGTCCACTTGCGTCCGCCCTGCGACGGGCCGCCGCGTCATTCTGTGCGCTACGTCACAGCGCGATGCGATGCGATCACGCTACGATCCAACCATGCGTGAGAGCTTCGACCAGTCGACCATTGACGGCACGCGCGACGCGGTCACCTGCGAGCGCTGCGGCAGCCCAGTGTCGAACCCGCTGTCGCTGATCGCGACGCCCGGCACGCGCGGCGCCGACGTATATCGTTGTGCACGCTGCGAGCACCTCACCTATCGCTGGTTCAAGCCGCTGCGCTGACGCCACGCGCCGCAGTCCGCCCTACGCAAGAACCGCGTTTCCGCGACACGAAGTGCCGGCGTCACCGCAGGAAGACGATCCACGCAACGAGCGCCAGCGCGATCACCACCACGTCCAGGGCGCGGCCGACGCGGCGCGGAATTGCGTCGGCGTGCAGGAAGACGGCGCGGCCGACAAACGCCGCAGCCACGACGGCGATGACGGCCCAATGCCACGGCAGACGGAGGGCACTCCAGACCACGAACGAGTAGGTCAGGAGCGCGGCCACGACGTGCAGGGCGATGCGCGGGACCACCACCTCGCGATGTCTCCAGCTGCGGCGGCAGCGACATCATGACATGGAGCTGGCGCCGCGGCGCCGGTTGGCGGCCGCCACGCGCGCGCTTGTGACATCAAGGTTAAAAGCTAACCACCCGCCGAGCCTGCGCGTCGGAGCCGCCCGCGAGGCGCTATACTACGAGCATCTGCGCAGATGAGCCCCCGGTTCACTTGAGCTTTCTAGCACTCACCGCGCTGCTCGCGTGGACCGGGGTGCTTCGCAGTCACCCTCGCAGCGAACATCACGGCGGAATGATAAGGTCGGGCAACGTCGGCCTGATCAAGCGCGCGCTCGCGTGCCGCCACGCCGGCGCAGACCTCCGCGCGCTCGTCCCTGCCCGGCAGGCTCGCCGGACAGGTCGCGGCGGGCGAGCAGCTGCTCGCGGAGTCATGACGCGGCGCAGCCGTGCCGGCAGGCTCTAATCTGTCCGCGCCAGGAGTTGCTCCAGGTTGGCAAAGAACTTCGGCCACCCGTACGTGGCGCCCTGATAGGCCTGCTGCTGATCCGCCCGGAAGCCCGCCTGCTCCATGCGCAGGTGCGTTCCCGTGCTCGTCGGGGAGAGCGTCCACGTCACCACGCTCTCGAGACCATAGGCCGCCCACGTGTAGGACAGTGATTTGTTCGGCTCGACCACCAGGACCTGACAGTCGACCGCGCCCCAGTCCGCGCGCAGATTGAAACGATGCTCCACGACGGGCTTGAAGTCGTTCTTCATCAGCCACTCCTCGATCAGCTGCGGCTGCGTGAGCGCGCGCCAGATCTTTTCCGGCGGATGAGCGAGATCCCGTTCGACGACGACGGAGCGTGTTGCGGTCACGGTATCGTTCATTGATCCATCCTTTCTTGGCTGCTTCTGGGAGCGGACGGGCGAGCGGTCGCTCACGCCGATGTGTTCAGGGCCACGGCGCCGCGGACGAGCGCCTTCAATGCCTCTTCATCGATCTCGTCACCCTCATGGATATCGATGGCGCGCCGGGTGTTGCCGTCGAGGCTGGAGTTGAACAGGCCTGACGGGTCCTTCAGCGACGCGCCCTTGGCGAAGGTCAGCTTCACGACGGCCTTGTAGGTCTCACCGGTGCAGATGATGCCGGCGTGCTCCCACACCGGAACCCCTCGCCACTTCCACTCCTCGACCACGTCGAGGTCGGCCTGCTTGATCAGAGCTCGAACCCGGGCGAGCGTCTCGCCCCGCCAATCGCTCAGCTCCTTGATTCTCGCGTCGATCAGCCGGGACGGAGAGGCTCCTCCAGTTGCTTGCTTGGCGCCGCTCTTCTGCTTCTTCATGGTTGTTGTCGCTTTCTTCATGGTCGTTGTCTCACGCACGCGCCTCGCATTGGTCGCTCACATTCGTTCGCCGGGCAATTGGCTGGCTTGCTTCACCCAGGCGGCGAGCTGAGCTTCGTCGAGCTGATCGTGCTCGTGGATATCGAGATAGCGCACGTCCTTGCTCTTGGACTCGCCGGGCGGGACGGGGCGCAACGACGTGCCGCGGAAGAAAGCCACTTTGACGTACTTCGTGAAGCAATGAAGGCCGAGAAACCAGCCCTGGCCCTCGATGCCATAGAAGGGCGAGTTCCATTTGACCGCCTTGTGAACGCCGGGAACGGTGCGCACGATCAGCGCGTCGAGGCGGCGCCCGACGTCGCTTTTCCAGCCCGGCATGGCGGCAATGTAGGCCTGCACGGGCGCGTCGCCATAGGCCTTCGCGATCTGCGGGTTGCCGCCGGAAAGCAGCGCAGGCCTTGCGGCCTTGCGGGCCGGCGACTTTGGCGCGGCCTTGCGCGGCTTGGCTGCCCTCGAAGGTTTGCTCATTGATCCATCCTCTTGAGCAGATCTTCGAGGTCATCGAACCGGCGTTGCCAGAATCCCGCCATCTCGCTGGTCCAGTCGATCAGCGGGGCGAGCGCGCCGAGCTGCGCGCTGTAGTGCGTCTGGCGGCCTGCGTGGCGGTCGCGCACCAGCCCGGCCTGCTTCAGGACGCCGAGATGCTTCGACACGGCCGGTTGCGAGACCTTGGCGCGCGCCGTCAGCGCGCCGACTGTCTGCTCTCCGTCGCGGCACAGCCGCTCGAAGATGGCCCGCCGCGTCGGATCGGCGAGCGTTCTGAACAGCACGTCGTGAGCGTTCGGCATGCTTTATCAATAACCCTGTGGTTATTGATTGACGCATAGCCACTGGCATATGCGTGAGTCAAGCACGAATCTACGGCGCATCGAATAAGGCGCGGAGGCGGCGGCCGTTTCCGTGAGCGGAACCGCTGCTGAGCTGCATGCTTGGGTGCAGCATATCCAGCTGGTTATACATCATGCATGCCGGAAATAGGCGAGCTACAGCTCGCCCTCCTGCGGCGGCGCGACGCCGGAAACCACCACCAGGCCGCCCCGCTCCAGGATGCCGCGCGCGACGGGCGATTGCATGGCGGCGGCGAACAGCGCCTGCTCGCGCGCTTCGTCCTCCGGCGTCTCGCGAAACAGGCGCAGCGCAATCACCTTGCCGACATCGATGCTCGACGTATCGATCCTCGGCGGCGTGTCCTTGATCTCCCAGAAGCCGAACTGGCGCACCGCCTCGGTGCCGCAGTCGTTGCAGATCGCGGCGCGGTCGGACTGGAGCTTGAACGAGAAGCTGCCGCAGGCGCATTGCCAGGTGAGGATGTCGGGGCGCTTGGGTGTGGGGAAGTCGATGATGTCGGCCATGGGGTTCTCCTGAGAAGCATAGCGTGGGTCCCGGCTCTCGCTGCGCTCGGCCGGGACATGATTCAGTGCAACCGGCACTGCCTCGTGTCCCGGCCGAAGCGAGCCGAAGGCGAGCGAAGAGCCGGGACCCAGGGGCCTCAAGCGACTCGCACGCACCTCAATCCGGAGGAATCCCGCACTCGTCGATGAAGCTCTGCACCAGCGGCGTGAGGCCCTTGAGCGGCGTGAAGGTGATCCACACCAGGCCGTTGGTCGCGTTGGTGCGGGAGAGCCCTTCCAGATAGACATCGTACGGCGGCTCCTCGTCGAACCAGACGAAGTCGAGCGTGACGCCCTGCCATTTCGCGCGGCCCTGGTCGAAGCTCCGGATGCCGAGCACCGAGACGCCGTCCCGCTCGAACCGCGGCTCGGCGATGGTGCCGCGATTGGCGTGGTGCTGCACGCAGACATGATCGAGCAGGTTCGGCACGCCGCTCGAGGCGCGCGCCCAGTCGAGGATGTCGTCGCCGGGAATGAGCCCGGTGCCCCATTGGCTCTCGTCCTCGGGCGGACCGATCAGCGTCTTCTGCGCGGAATCGCGCGCGGCGCGAAACCCGTCGGAGCCGACCCAGCCGCGCAGCGGACGGTCGAACCGCCTGCCCTCCCAGTCCGGCGGATACCTGCCGGTGAGATGATACGCCGTCTCGGCCGCGCCGGCGTAGGTCTTGCCCAGCTGGTTGCCGGCCCACAGGCAGCGCTCGCGATGGATCGCGCCGCCGGTGTGAAACTCGCGCTGCTTCGGATAGGGGCTGTAGAACTCAAGCCTCCTCCGCGCCAGGCGGCGGGAGAGCTCCTGCTTCAGGCGGAGCTTGTCCAGCAGCAGCGCCTGCTGCTCCGAAACGCGCGAGCTGTCGGTCGACGTCGGCCAGCCGCTGCTGGAGCTCGTCGGCGGAAAGCTGTCGTTGCTCGCCATGGGGATCCTCCTGTGGTCCGACGAACAGTCCGAGATGCCTGCCGAGCGTCGCCAGCGCGGCGAGCTTCTGGCCGAGCTTGATTCGCACGTGGCGCGTGCGCTTCTCGCCCTCGCCACGTTCCGTGATGGAGAGCTCGACCACGCCTGCAGCCTTGTCGCGCTCGACCGCGGCGAGATCGATCGTCAGCTCGCCGTCCGGCGTCTCCCGCACATAGTCGGTGATCTTGGCGAAGCCCATCGCGGCGATCTCGGCGAGCACCGCCTCCCTGCGCTGCACGAGCAGACCGGTCGGCTGCCTGTCGGTGCCGTTATCGGCGGGCGGCGCGGCCTCTCGCGCATCGCGCCGCAGCTCCGCAATACGGGCCTGGATCTCCGGGATCTTGAGAAACTTGTAGGCGTTGGAGCTCAGCGACTCGGTGTCCTTGAAGCCCGCGGCGCGGTACGCCGCCGTGGCGTTGCCCGCCGTCGGGCCCTTCACATAGAGCTGGCAGAATTTTTCCCTGCGGTGACTTTGCAGCGGCTCGCCGGACATGCGGTGCCTCCGTGCATCGGCCGAACGTGTTCGCGGCGGCGAACGTCGAAAGGGCCGCACGATGCGCGGCCCTTGCTCAATTCGAATTTTCCATGCTCCGCCGGCCGGGTGAAAATCCGGCGCTCAGGCGTGATCGATTGCTAGCTCAATCGAGCGTCGCGCGACAACAATAATCGCGCCGACGGCACGTATGTGAACAACCCTGTGAATGGCGATCCAGGCTCCCGAAAACCCGCGAAGATGAGACGGTCCCGGAGTGCACGATTCGTGGCAGCGCGAAGCGCAACTCTCTCGGGCCACTCGGTTCGCCACTGACCGGACAAGCGAGGTCCCATGTTTTTTCAGACCGCGGCAACCGTCCTCGATTGGCTCGGCGTCACGGCCTTTGCCATCACGGGTGCTCTCGTTGCATCTCGGAAGCAGATGGATGTGGTTGGTTTCATCGTGCTGGGGACGGTCACCGGCGTCGGTGGCGGGACCCTGCGGGACCTGCTGTTGGGATTGCCCGTGTTCTGGGTCCGCGAGCCGGCCTACCTGATCACCTGTGCGGTCGTCGCGTTGGTCGTGTTCTTCGCGGCGCACATTCCGCAGTCTCGATATCGATATCTCCTGTGGCTGGACGCGATCGGCCTGGCTTTGTTCGCGGTGACGGGAACCGAGACAGCCGCGCATGCGGGAGCTGATGTCACGGTCGCTGTCGCCATGGGCGTGATCACGGCGACCGTCGGAGGCATCATTCGCGATATTCTGGGTGGCGAAAGTCCGGTCATCCTCAGCCGGGAGATCTACGCCTCGGCGGCGCTGGCGGGTGCGGTGGTCTTCATTGGGCTGACGGCGGCCGGCGCACCGCGCGACCTCGCCGTCACGGCCGGCTTCGCGATCGGCTTGCTGATTCGGGCCGCGGCTCTCCGGTATGGCTGGTCGCTTCCACGATATCGGCCGCGGTCTGGTCGTCCATACGACCCGCCCACACAGTGAACGCTGACCGCGCAGCCGGACGAACAGGAAGGCCCCAGCGAGGTTGGAGGCTTCGCCGGGCTCACCGCGGCGTCGCCGCGCCCTCATAGAAGAACGTCATGATGCGCGGCCCCGGAATATGTCCGGTGTCCAGACGGTCGATCCGAAAACCGTTCTGCGCGAGCAGATCATCGATCTTGCGATTGAGATGACAGCCGCCCGATACGCAGCGCCACAGCGGCGTGACGCGGTCCTGCCAGCGCGCGACGTTCGGCTCAGGCGCGCGACCGTGCTCGACGAACAGCAGACGCCCGCCCGGACGGAGCACGCGCCGCATCTCGCCCAGCGCCGCCGCGATCCCGGGGATGCTGCAGCCGGTCCAGGTCATCACGATCGTATCGACGCTGCGGTCGTGCAGCGGAATCTGCTCGGCCGAGCCGGAGAGAAGCCGGATCGGCGCTTGCGCGCCCCGCGCCTTGTCACGCGCCCGCGCGAGCAGCGGCGGTGACGGATCGAGCCCGAGGATTTCTCCGGCGCGCGGCGAATAGAACGGCAGATTCAGCCCCGAACCGATCCCCAAGTCGAGCACGCGCCCCTCGGCGGCGCCGGCGACCCGCTCCCGATAGGGCCGCAGGTATTGGTTGCGCATCGCCAGGTCGACGAGGAACGGAAAGATATGATCGCGGTAGAATGCCATAGTTATCCTCGGTGCGTGTTGTCTCTTTGTCGGCCATGCGACAGACAACCCCGCGATAAAGGCGTGAGATCGATCCACCCTCGCGGCGCCTCAACGAGACCCCAACCGACGCCGCCGGGGGCAAGTGCCGTCTGAACTGCATGACAAGCTCTGGCGGACGTTGTTGGACCCATCGCCTCCATAGCTTGTGCTTGTCGTGACACAGTGGCGCTGCGGCTCCGGCGGCTCTCTCCTCCTTCCCCGAGAGAGTTCCGGAGCCGCTTGCTGTTCGCGGGCGCCCGGCCGGCGCTGCCCCGAGCAGAGTCGGGGAACGAACCCCTTCCTATAGAGTTACGCCTTCATAAAAATCAGAGGACATCTTCGTCGACAGGAAGCCGACAGTCACCATCACGAGCATCGCGGGCGCCTGACGTTTTCTCCGCCGGAGCGCCCGCGCGTGCACCAGCCTCCAGAAAAAATTGCCGAAGGATCAGCTCCGTGCGCAAGCGCATCGAGGTCAACGGGCACGTGTTTTCCGAACAGGAGCTCGAGGCGCTGCGCCGGCAGATCGAAAACGCCGAAGCGATCGATGAGGTGACGCCGGAGGTCCGCCGGCTGGTCGCCGAGCACTGGCCCGAGCTGCTCGCGAAGCTGCCGCCGGAGAAGAAATAAACTGCGGTCCATGCGCCCGAGGGCGCGATGGTAAACAAACCGTTCATCAGACCCACGCCGATTTTCTGTAAATTGCGAGGGGTTTTTAGGAAGCCGCTGGTATCCATCACGGCAGCCGAAACTCATTGCGCCGCTGCCATGACCATCCGATCGCATCTCTCGCATCTTCTCCGCCGCTGGTCGCGCGACCAGTCCGGCCACGTCATGGTGACGTTCGGGCTGATGATCCCGGTGATCATGGGCGCCACCGGCCTCGGGGTCGACTACATGCGGGCGTCCGCGACGCGGACCAAGATGCAGTCGGTCGCGGATGCCGCGGCGCTGTCGTCGGCGCGCGAGCTGCAGATGGCGAAGGCCGAGCCCGCCAAGATCGCCGCGCTGGCGCGCAGCTATGTCGCGAGCCAGCTTCCCGATGTGTCGGTGCAGACCGACGTCGACGCCGAAGCGCTCACCGTGCAGGTGGTGCTCGAGAAGGATCTCGGACTCTCGGTCGCCGCCGCGGTGTGGCGCGGCGACATCCACATCCGCACCGCCGCCACCGCGCGGATGACCAGCGGCCTGCCGCTGTGCCTGGTCGGCCTCGACACCACGGCCGCCGCCACCATCAAGCTCGAGGAAAACGCGCTGCTCACCGCGCCCGGCTGCCTCGTCTACTCGAACTCGAAGAGTCCGGACGGCCTGATGTCGCTCGACGACGCGGTGCTGCGCGCCGGCTTCATCTGCTCGGCGGGCGGCAAGGTGAAGACCAAGGACACCAACTACACGCCCGCGCCGCAGACCGACTGCCCGGTGATCGCCGATCCGCTCGCCGCTCGCCAGCCGCCGGCGATCGGCGGTTGCGATTACACCAGCCAGGTGGTCGACGGCATCGTCGCGACATTGTCGCCGGGCGTCTATTGCGGCGGGCTGCGGATCACCAATGGCGCGAAGGTCACGCTCACGCCGGGTATCTTCGTGATCAAGGACGGGCCGCTCGTCGCCGACAAGGATGCCGACATTCAAGGCACCAACGTTGCGTTCTACCTGAGCGGGATCGGCGCCAATCTCGTGTTCGAGGCGGCGACGACCATCAATGTCACGGCGCCGAAGGACGGACCGCTGACCGGCATTCTCATCTACGATGATCCGTCCGGCGCGAAGGCGCCCGTCGATCGGAAGACCTACAAGGCGTACACCAAACAGGGGAAGTCGCCGCGCGAGCACCTGATCCTCAGCGACAATGCGCGCACCTTGCTCGGCACCATCTACATGCCGCAGGGCCGTCTCATCGTCGACGCGACCAAGCCGATCGCCGACCGCTCCGCCTATACGGTGCTGGTGGTGCAGCAGCTCGACCTCTTCAGCGGCCCGAACCTCGTTCTCAACACGGACTATGGCGCGTCCGACGTGCCGGTGCCGGCGGGCCTCGGCCCGTTCGGCGGCAAGGTGCTGCTCGCGAACTGACGCTGCGGAGCGTAGCACCGTCGGAACCCGGACGTCGCTCCGTCCTCATTTCGCCCAATCTCTTCGCGCAAGGTGCGGGACGGGATGCGTCCAGGTCCCGGAACCGCTTCGGGTCGCGCTCGGTTGATCACCGTGAAGCGGCAAAGGTGCTGCAGGATGGACGACGCAAAGCAGCGTTACGAAGGCTATCGCGCCGAGGCGCTCAGGCGGGCCGGGGCGGCCGTCAGCGCGAGCGAACGAAGCTCGTGGGAGACGATCGCGGCCAGCTGGGCACGACTCCTCGGCCTGGAGCCGCAACATCAACCGCAGCAACAGCCGCAGCAGAAGCTGCGGGACGACGAGTAGGCCGCGGAACCTCCCATTCGGGAACATGGCTCAGTTCTGGTGGTCATGGTGTGCGTCAAAGCCATAGTGCAGCGCATGCCGGCCATGCTTGACGGCTTCAACGACGAGCAAGATGCGCAGGCAGTCAACGCGCCCAAGCGGTATGACCATGATACCGCCAGGCATATGTCGCCTATGGGACGAAAGACACAGAATCCCATATGCTTGGCCCCGCCGCGTGCCATACTGCCATAGGCACACGGTGGGGGAACGTCGTGGCTCAGATACTTGATTTCATTCGTCCGGCTGATGGCGCGTTCGACGCGGAGGCGACGTTGCGGCTGTCGCAGGCGTTCGACAAGGCCTGTGCCGAGTTGCACGACCGGGGTCAGCCGATCATCGTGCGTGAGATCATCGCACGCCGCATCATCGAGATCGCCGGACGCGGCGAGCGCGACCCGGACCAGCTGTGCGTCGCCGCGTTGACGTCATTGGGGCTTCCCCGCCAGCGAGCCTGACTCGCGCACACCGTCGCTGTGGAACAGCGGACGATCGACAGGCGCGAACGCGACTAGGCGTGCTCGGAGTGCGTCGCGCCCGCTGCCTCGCTGTCGCGCGCCGCGGCGCGCTCAAGCACCGTGTCGAGGAACGCCTCCTTGTCGGCGGCGCCGCGCGCGAGCAGTTCCGCGTAGTATTCGCGCAGCAGGTTGTCCAGCTTCGCCCGGACCGCCGTGTTGTCGCGTTTTTTTTCATCCATCAAGCGGGCAACGCCACACGACGCGCCCCGTTCCGTCCCCTCGCGATTACCGGCGCCTGCGCCCCGCGGAACGGGCGCACGCCGACGGTGCCAGCGAACCGCCTCGCTTTCGATTGCTGCCGCTCCCGGATCAGGCCACGCAGGGCGGCCGGGATGATCATGTCGGAACCGGACGCCGAGCCTGGTTGCGCCATGATCCTTTTCTTTATTTGAGCATGATCCTTTCCGAAAACCGGTATCCACTTTTCGGGGATCATGCTCTAGCGGTTGCGGAAACTCTCGAGCACGGTGCTCGCACGGTCTGCATTGTGCGGCCTTGCGCAGCTTTCGGATCGCTGATCGCCGAACCGGCCGGTGCCGTTGTCGAATGGCACGACGCGACACGTGAAGGCACCGGATTCCCTGACCACGATCGTGCCTGTCCGGTCGGCATTCCTCAGCTGTGCCTTGTGCAGCTCCGCATGCGACGTCCAGATCATCCAGAGGCCGACGCCAACCAGAAGGCCCAGGCAGACACAGCCCATGATCGGGCCGGTGCGACCTCGGCCGGCAAAGCCGGCTGACGGAATTCTTGTCGTGATCATCGGCGACTCGGAGCCTGGAGCGAATCGAGCATGCGCGCCGCGAATTTCGAATCGGTAAACTTTGAATCAACCTGCGTGCTTATCGGTATCGGGAGACGGCATTCCGCATCGGCACGCCGTCGTCACACGATGACCCGCGCGCCGGCGTCCGGCGCGGCGACGAAGCGGCGGACGGCGTCCGCGAGCTTGGCGCCGCCCGCGACCGACGGCTCGATCGGGTTGGCGAAGTCGAGATCGGAATCGAACATCACCCGCAGATCGAGCAGGGTCACGCCGCGGCGCGCGGCGTGACGGCTGATGCAGTCGTTGAGCGCGCACAGCGCGGTGGCGGCGAGCTTTCGTTGCGCCGGATCGAAGAAGCGCGGCTCGTAGATGGTGCACACGGCGGTCGTGCGTCCCGCGGCGACGACGCGGTCGAGCATCTCGGCATAGGCGGCGTCGAAGCGGTCACGCACCGCGGCGAGCGCCGCGAGCGCCTGCGCCACCGACGCGGCCGGCGCCTCGAGCAAGCCGGCTGCGAGCAGCGCGTCGTTGCCGCCGACGCTGACCACCACGTGGGTCGTCGTCGCCGGCAGCGCGGCGAGCTGCCGCGCCACGTCGGCGATCACGTCGCCGTCGCGCGCGAGCCGGGTGACGCGCCAGTCGGCGGGCGCGATCGCGCCGAGCTGCTCGGCGACGTCCGGGCCGCCCGCGACATAGGCCTTGTTGTCGATGACCGAATCCCCCAGCAGCGCGACATGCACCATTCACCGTCTCCCCGTCCGATGGGCAGGTATAGGCGACGGCCCACGGCGCCGCGAGCCCGGCCGGCCGCAATCGCCTTCCCGCCATCACGAATGATCATCGGCCGCTCCATCGCGCCGGGTTCCCGATTCGACTCTCCGCCCTGCCCGCCCCATATTTTTTGGCATGTGTCCGCGTATCGAGTTGCCGCCCCATGCCGAGCGCCCGCGCGACCGTCGCCGAGCTTGAGGCCCGGGGCTATACCCATCTGCGCTGCGAGTGCGCCGGCTGCCGGCGCATCGTCGACGTGCCGTTCCGATTCATCCGCCAGCGGTTTCCCAACATCGCGATCGACGGGCTGACCACCGCGACCCTGGGCAACGCGATGCGCTGCCAGCGCTGCCCGGGCCACCCGGCGCCGACCCGGGTCAGGCCGTGGCGGATCGTGAGCTCCGGCAAGTCGGGGGGCCGACAACGCAAGGCGGGCTGACGCGCCGCCGACGCGGGCGTGAGGGCGTGCTTAACGGTCAATTCACGATGATTCTGCACGATGCCCGGACATCGCACTGCGCGAGGGCATCGTGTTGCGTCTGGTCGATAAAGCCGCCGGCGGCGAAGTCATCAATCTCGAAGAGCACCGCGCATCCCGCGGACCATCCGAGGACGCCAGCCAATTGTGGAGCGTGCTGCGGTACGTCAATGCATTGCAAGCGACGTCTCGCGATCTGTCGACGGAGCTGGCGTCGCACTACGGCGCCGACGCGGTGTGTGAGCAATTGGAGGGCGTGCTGACCTATCTCGGGCGTTTCGCCGAGACATTGGCCCGCCATCACACGGACGACCTCTCACCGCCGTCGCTCTAGACCGGCCACTGCGCCTGTGCGCCACCTCACACTCTCTCCGCCACGACGCTGCTAGGCTCCGGCAACCCGGCCTCTTCGACTGGGCGAGCCTGCGGCGCGGGCCGCGCCGCAAACGCGTAGGAGGCGACCATGGCAGAGCAGAAGTGGCTCGCGATGGCGGATCGGATCAGGTCGAATCCGGTCGTGCTAGGGCTCAGTGCGATCGCGGTGATCGTCACGTTTCTCAAGACGCTGATCGGCGACGTCAGCGCGCTGGTGCAGACCGTGCAGCCGTTGTGCTGGGGCTACGCAGACGCCTATGTCAGCGTCAACGGCGCCTTCAAGAAGGAAGGCGACCGCTGGGTCGAGTATCACGGCGGCGTGCGGCGCTACGAGTTCGAGGAACGCGGGCGCTTTGACGGCGAGCTGTTTCTCCTCAACTTGACCGAGCGCGAGGACGAACCAAACTGGCGGGACATTTCCGTGCGGATACCGCGCTGTGGCGGCGCGCCCGAGGTCAACTCCAAGTTGCCGCCGGAGTGGGTCAAGCTCGACAAGGTCTGGCGCGGGTAATGCGGGCTCAGCGGTTGGCGATCACTCGTTCCGCATCGAACGCGTCATGACCGCCGGAAAAACGACAGCCGGCGCACCCACCTACGCCGGCCGACAGGACGCCCACGCGCCCGTGGTCAGTAGTAGTATCGGTACCGATACGGGCGATAGTACCCGTAGCCACCATATGGCCGGTAATAGTTGTAATACCCGTAGTACCGCGGGCGATAGTAGCCGTATCCGCCGCCGTAGTACCGCCGCCCGTAGTAGCCGTAATACGTGACGTTCTCGACCGGTGTGGCCGATTCCGCCGCCACCTTGAGCGCAGCACCACCAAGCATCGGCGCCGCCGATGCGAGTTGCGGAGCCAAGGTCAGCGCAGCAGCGGCGCCGGCCGCCAAGACGATGTTACGCACCTGAGTTACTCCCATGTGACCGCGCGGCCACCGAGACCGCCACCGCGCGGAGCGTCGCCCTTGCGCCCTTCGATACGCCCGGCGACCTGAAGCGGGCATGAATGGGGTGCGGCATTGTGGCGGCGTGGCTTCCGAAACGGAACCGGGCAATTCTCGTACCTAGCCATCCGGCTGCGCCTTTGGAACCGCCGGGCCTGACTGCGCCGCAGGCCGCGCCCCGTGCCCAATTACCGCCGCGCGCTTTGCGGTGAGCTCGAGTGCCTTGAGATCGCGCTCGATCGCGGCACGCTGCGCGTTGGCAATCGCGGTATCGGCGGCGGCCTTGGCCTTGACCAGCTCGGCCTGCTGCTGCGCCAGCGCGACGGGGTTGGGCGGCGGCATCGGCGGTGCAGCCGGCGGCGTGCCGGGCGGCATCGGCGGCGCGCCAGGCGGCGCCATGCCCTGAGGCACGGGCCCGCCCGCCTTGGCCGCGCGCGCGCGATCGATGATCGCTTTCACTGGCGGCGGCAGGGTCGCCTCGATGCGCTCGGCGATCTCCTGCGCGAGCGGCCAGTCCTGCGCCTTGGCATAAAGGTCGAGCACCAGCGGCGCGATCTGCGGCGCCGCCTTGATGAAGCTCTCCATGGCCGCGCGCGTCTCCTCGCGCTTGGTGGAGAAGCTCGGGCCGTGGTCGAGCACCACCGAATAGGTGCCGATGGTGAGGTCGTTGATATAGCGGCGCGGCTCGCCGTCGATATTGAGGCGCGCGGTGGTCGGCATGCCGTGCAGCTCGCCGTCTTGTCCAAAATCGACTTGGCCCAAGACTTGGCCCAAGACTTGGCCCAATACGTCGATCGGCAACTCGATCGGCTGATCGCCGTCGGCGGCGAGCACCGGCGCCGCCACCGCCTTGTTGATCACCACCGTGCGCGCCTCGCCCTTGTCGTCGAGGATCTGCACCTCGCGCTCGGTGTCGTAATAATGCGGGATCAGATCGACCAGCACGCGGCCGACCTGCTGCACGGCGATGCCGAAGTTCGACAGATAGCGCACGGTGCCGACGTCGCCCTGCCGCTCGCGCGCCTCGATCGCCACGCCGGAGGTCTCGTTCGAGCGTGCGCCGAGGCTGGCGTCATAGAGACCCGTCACCGCCTTCATGTCGTTGTCGCCGAGCCGCACCAGCTCGGACAGGCCGGGCGACGTGACCGGCGGTGCGACGCGCTGCGGCGGCGCGTAGCCGTTCGACGGATCAGGCGTGTAGGGCAGGAACGGATGGCGCGCGGTGTTCGCGCTCTGCCAGATGTCGAGGTGGTTCTCGAAGTTCTTCTCGGTGCCGAGCCACGGCGACTTCGGCGCGAGGCCGATGAGCTCGGCCTGCTGGGTGCGCGAGAAGTTGTACATGATCTGCGGATCCTTGGCGAAGCGCACCATGCCGTAGCGGGTGATCTTGCGGCCGACGCGAATCTCCTTGCCGATCAGCGGAATGACGGGAATGAGCAGGCCCGGCCATTCCTCTGCCTCCTCGAGCACGTGGCCGAGCGTGATCAGCGAGCGGAAGATCTTGTAGCCCTTGCGCGCGCGCAGCTTTGCGCCGCGCCGTTCGGCTTCGGCCACCTCGCGTTCATCCGCGTCGGTCAAATCCTCGATCTTGCCGTCCGGATAGAGCGCGAGCTGCCGCATCGCCTCGCGCTTCTCCCAATAGACGGCGACGCGCACGAGTTCGTTGCCGTGCCAGTAGGACGAATAGGCGCGATCGTAGGTGTTGAAGTCGGTCAGCGGCACGTCGGGCCAGCGCGCCTTGAACTCGTCGTGCGGCACGTCGACCGGCACGAAGCAGAACTGCGCGTCCTCGCGCGTCGGCAGCCGGGCCGCCGGATCCCAGAGGACGCCGACGCCGTCGTCGACCTGGGCGATGCGGAGTTCCTGGTTGAAGGTCGAGTCGTCGGCGAACTCGGCGAGCACCTGGAGGTGGCCGATGCCGCAGGCGACCTGGCTGTCCGCCGCGACGGCGTAAGCGGCCTTGGCCATGCTGCGGTTCTCGATGTAGCGGATCATGCCGCGCAGGATCTCGGCTATTTCCACGGTGGCGCCGTTGCCGGTCGGCTTGACGCGGATCGCCGGACGGCCGAGCTCGATGTCGCCGGTGACCTGCTGCACGAATTGCGGCAGGCGGTTGATGGTGAGCATCGGGCCATCGCGGCGCGCGGCCTTGGCATATTCCGGCCACTGGTCGCCGGCGAGGAATTGCAGGTCCTCGTAGGCGGCGTCGATATTGTCCTTCGCCGCGCGATAGGCGGCGTCGGCGCGCTTGATGGCGGTGCCGAGGAAGTCGTCGTCGAATTGTTTGCCGGGTGTCGCGGGTTCGCGCCGAGTGGGCGCGGCGGATTTCAGGTCGAAGCGGCCGTCGATTTTCTCACGTTTGCGTTTTGGCATTGGCTCTCCTCCGAGGGTCGTGTGTCCAAGGGTCGTGTGTCGGCGGCCGCGCTCGCGTGCAACGTCCAGATGATTTCGGCTCATGCGCGCCCGCGCTTTGAAATCATCCGCCGGCACGGGTGCGGCTAACGTCCGGCGAACGCTTTACAAAACGGGCTTGGCGCCGCGCCCGCGAGCGGTCGGCGAATGCAACATCGCCAGGATTTTTCAGCTGGCGCGGACACTTGCCGCGCTGATATCACTCCGTGCGCGGCGGACGATCGTCAGTTCGTCACAACGGGATGATCAAAATCCCCGGTACCCGGACGTCTTCACGCGTCGAGGAAACGCATGTGCGGTTCGGCGGCATGGATCACGCGCCGGTGCGTGTTGCTTGCATTGGCATCGCTCTTGACGCTCGTTACGACCCTTGCGCGCCCCGACGGAGCCGCAGCGCAGGATCAGCCGCGCCCCGGCATCATCGGTGACGACGATCGAGTTGTCGTTACCGAGCAGGGCTCACCGTGGGAGGCGATCGGCCAGGTCAATGTCAGCGGGTTCAGAGAGGCGGAGATGTGCACGGGCACGCTGATCGCGCCGAACGTCGTGCTGACCGCGGCGCATTGCGTCACCAGCCCCTCGCAGAAGCGACCATTTCCTGCCGGGAACATCCATTTCCTGGCCGGCGTCCGCGGCAGCGAGAACAAAGGGCATGCCACGGCCAAATGCGTGAATTTCCTGGACGGATACACGTACATGCCGCCGTCCGAGTTCTATGCGAGCCGGGTGGCGGGCAAGCTGCATCTGAGCGCCTTCACAAAGGATGTCGTCGTCCTCGTGCTGAACGAGAGCATCGCCGTCGATCCCGCGGCCCTGGCCAAAGGCGTTACGCCGTGGCCGGGACTGAAGCTGGTGCATGCGGCGTATGGCGTCGACCGCCGGTTCGCGCTGTCGGGCCATTTCGGCTGCCAGCTGCTCGGCCTGGAACGACCGTTCTGGATGAATGATTGCGATACACGTCCGGGAAGCTCCGGTGGCCCCGTGTTCGTGACCCGCGACGACAAACTCCAGCTGGCCGCTGTCATGGTCGCCGGCGTTCCAGGGCGCGTCAATGCAGCGCTGCCGATCTCGGCATGGGGCAGTCTGGCGGACATGACCGAGTGTCGGTGACCCCTCTCAATTCGTCGCTCGTTACTGTCGATATCACTTTGCTGCGTCCGCCTCGGCGGCAGCGACCTCGGCGAGGTGATGCAATTCGATCAATGTCGATTGCGCGTTGGCGATGAGATCGCGAATGCGGACGAGATCCGTTTCCGCCTCCGACTGCTGCAGCGCCGTGAGCGCGACGCCCAGCATGAGCAGGACCTTGGCCGGCAGATCGTCCTTGAGGCTCATGTGAGACCTCCAAGTATTTGGGCCCTACTTCATTTGAGGCGGCTTCAAATCAGGATACTTTGCGACAATGGAATTAATGACATCCAAGATCGCACCCATCGAGTGACCTATCATTTGCTTGTAGCCGCTGAACTCTTCCGTGGTGCACATGTCTTGGATTTCGGACAGAGCGGCATCCTGTTCGGCACCATGTCTGATGACGGTATCCAACACGACTCGCGCAGCATCTCGTGACATTGCTTGCTCCCTTCCCGCGCCTGCATGGGAAGGCCGCTGCCCTTCAATGTCAACGCTTTGACCTACCCCCCGTATCGAAACGGATCACAACCATGTCTCTTCACGCAATCATTGACGCAGTTGAAAAATCTCCATCCGAAATTTCCTGAAGGCAGACTCGTTGTCGAACACTCTGCCCTGCAAAGGGCTCTGACGGCTGCACAGTAACCACTGCTCGCTGCCACCTGGTCGGCGTTTTCGCGATACACATGCATTGCCTTGTCGCGATCCAAGGCAATGTCGCCAGCTCTGGCGTCACCTGGAACCGCTGCGGCGCTGTAGTCGGGCGCCCACTCGGCATTGCGGTCTTCGGAAGCGGTGGGCTCCAAGAGCACATCGAGCGAGGATAGCCACCCTTAAGGCGAGGCCTTTTGAAGAACTCATCGAACGACGCCATCGCCTATCCCTCCTCGCGCAACGTGTACCGCAACCACCCGCGCACCGTCGCGAGGCGGCGCGGCAAGATCGTCAGCAGCCTGAGCACGCCGGTGAGAAACGCGATCACCAGCGATTGAAAGCCGGCCACGATCAGCTCCTGAATGATGAGATGCGATGTCATCCCTTGGGTCTCCTGCCTTGCGTGGGAAATGAAATTGATGGGTGGCCGCACGCCGAAGCTTGAGAGCGAGGGCGCGAGGCGGGTGAGGGTTCTATGACACTCGATTGCGCGAGGACCCCTCACGCGGCGCACTTCGTGTGCCGACGTCCCGCAACGGGGAGAGGGTCAAGCGGTGCGTGTGTCGCGGCTGCGACTTACGCAAGCAGCCTCGGAACGAAAGAGGGGCCGCACGCGCGGCCCGTCATCTTACAAACTTCAGATTTTTCCACGCTCCGCCGGCCGGGTGAACCGGCCGCGATCAGGCGTGCTTCCCTGCTAGCTCAACGCCGCGCCGCGGGACAAGAGAAATCGCGCGAGACGACGGTGTGTGAACAAGCCTGTGAATTGCAACGCACTCACCCTCGTCGTTCGCCCAGCACCGACGTCGCAAGCCGCAGCGCGTCCTCGTAGCGCGCGAGCGCCTGCTGCGCAAAATTGCGCAAGGCGGCGAGCTCGTCCGGCGTCTTGTCCCGCAGATAGCCGAAGCGCGGCTGCGAGAGGAGGTTACCCTCCGCGGGCGCCGCGCCGGCCTGCATCGCCAGCCGCTCTTCGATGCAGCGCAGCGCGAGCCGATTGCGCTCGACCGCCTTGCGAGCGCGTTCCACGCAATGCGCCAGCTCCTCGGTCGACATGCCGCGCGCGCTCGCCGCGTCGCCGCGCGTCAAGCGTTGCATCTCCTCGTCGGTGTCGGGATCGTCGAAGATGTCGGTGCACAGGTCGACGCATTCATCGCAGATGTAGACGCCCGGCCCGGCCACCAGCTTGCGCACGTCGTGCTGGCTCTTGCCACAGAAGGAACAGTAGAGCACCGGCGAACGTGCCGGCGCTCCGTTCGCGCGCGGCGCCGCCGCGTCGATCTTCGCCGACAGGACGTTCCAGCTCGCCAGCCCGAACGCCTTGGCGATCAGCTCGAGCGCCTCGCTGTGGGTGGTTTCGATCGACTTTGCGTTGAGCGCATCGCGCAAGGCATGCGCCATGATCTTCGCGTCGCGGAAATCGCGCATCGGAGCACCTCTCTCTCATCGGCGAACGGAAGAGATCGGTGCCTGCCTTGCCGACCCGTCCGCCAATGGCGAGGGTGCGGAAATGAAAGATACGTTCACCATCCCCGAAGGGCGCAGGCGGCGGGTGTATCGACCCGGGTTCATCGACCCTGGCGCAAGCTTGCGCAGGCGCGCACGCGCTGTCAACCCGCGCGGCGCCGCGGATCGCCTTCAGTATTTTGCAACGACCGGGCCGAGAACCGAACCTGTAGTTCACGCCGATGCGGGCGACGTGGTCGACGATGTCCATATCGATGGTCGAGGGCGGGAGGGCCACAAAGCTGGCGGCGTGGGAGATGGAGCCGAGATCGACATAGAGGTACTCGAGCTTGGCGCTCCAGTTGCCGCCCAGCGACGCCTCGATGCCGGTGGCCGGTCTCACCCGGCCGGCGGAGCTTGGGAAAAAATCTGAAATCTGCAAGATGACGGGCCGCACGTGCGGCCCCTCTTTCGTTCCGCGGCCGGATCAAGCTGGGCTTGGTCGTAACAAAACCGCGGGGCGCGATGAAAGCGAAACCTCGCCGACGCTCGCGCTGTGAACTTCTCGTCACCCTCGCCGCTCGCCGAGCACGGAGATCGCAAGCCGGGCTCGGGAAATAGCGTATGAATAGAAAAAGACGGATGAGCGGCGCGCAATCCGCCTATCAAGATACTAACCGCCGACTACACGGCAACTAGTCCGCATTGCCGTCGCCGGCTTTGGCGGATGGCCCTCTGCTGGCGTTGGCGGCCAGGCGTTGCGCCCTTTCTTGTATTCGACTCGCAATGTCATTCAGGGAGTTGCCTGTTATTGGAAACTCTTCTTGCAACTGAGCCGGAAGCTCGCGCGTCCCATTCGCTATGACGCTACTGAGCTCTCTTACTCGTGCTACCGTCGCAGCAGGAGCCAAGCCAACGTCTTGTGCGAAGCGTTCCCAATGCCTGCGTTCGAGGTAGTCAGCGCGGTTTTTGCCGGCGATCTCCATAGCGATGTTGCTCGTGATTGCGTCATACGGCAGGGCACTCATGAGATCGTATCCGGGCGCCAAGCGTGGACCTGCATCTGTCAGAATTATTGAAAAGTTCTTGGCATGCCTGTCGGTATCTCCGATACAGCATCCAAAGATGATGAGGTCGAGCAGATTTAGTCGATCACGTACGCTACGACGCGAGCTCTTCTGGAGAACATTGAACAGATCCTTGAAGCCCGGTCCGAGCGCCTGTTGGACGACATCGCGCAGGGGGGCGGCGAGCCCATGCGGCGTCTTGGTGCCGAGACGGCCGAAGCGCGGGTGCGGCACCGATGCCCACCCGATGGGGGCGGTCGGTTCGAATGCAACGTCGAGCCCCGACTTCGGCGCACGACAAATCGCTCTCTTCGCGCCCAGTCATTCTCCGGCGCTGGTGATCGCATCCGCCTCGACTTCAACGAGCCAATCAGGGTCGATGAATCCAGAAACCTGGACGAAGGTGCAGGCCGGCCGTATCGATCCGAAATACTCCCCGTGAGCGCGGGCGGCGTCCCGCCACGCCCGGATGTCGGTGAGCATGATGCGCGTTCGAAGCACGTCCTCGAGCGCTCCCCCTGCTTCGGTGATTGCCGTCTCGATGATCTGCAGGCAGCGCTTTGTCTGACCATAGACGTCACCGACATGGGATGTTCCACCGTCCGCATCAATCGGTGCCGTGCCTGCCACGGCAATGTACGGGCCGATGCGAACGGCTCGCGAGAAGCCGATCTCCGGCTCGAGCGGCGAGCCGGAGGTCACAAGCTTTCGATCATTCATGTCCGGCTCTTTCCATGCTCCGCCGGCCGGGTGAAAAACCGGCGATCAGGCATGCTTTCCAGCTAGCTCAACGCCGCGCAGCGCGACAAGAGAAATCGCGCGGACCGTGTACGAACAAGCCTGTGAATCGCGCATTGCCCAGCAGATTGACCAGAATATAACTCGCATCTAATATAATCCCGTGCTAATATTAAGTCGAACTTGTATCAGGAGTACGCATGCCCCTCGATGTGGAACGTCATCTCGGCGCGGTGAAACGCACGGTGTCCGAGCTCACCCGCGACGGCAAGCCGGCCCGGTGCGTCACGCTCACCCGGCTCTATGACACGACGGTCGATGACCTGTGGGACGCGATGACCAATCCGGAGCGGCTGCCGCGCTGGTTTCTCCCCGTCGAGGGCGACCTCAGGCTCGGCGGCCGCTACCAGCTCAAGGGCAATGCGGGCGGATCGATCACCGACTGCGCGCCGCCGACGCGGCTCGACCTCACCTGGGAGTTCGCCGGCGACACCAGCTGGGTCGAGGTCCGGCTCGCCGCGGAAGCCGCGGAGCTCGCCCGCTTCACGCTCAACCACATCGCGCATGTGGGTGATCATTGGCGCAAGTTCGGCCCGGGCGCGGTCGGCGTCGGCTGGGAGCTCGGCCTGCTTGGCCTTGCCTTGCACCTCGCCGACCGGACGGCGGCGGTCGCGCTCGAGGAGGCCGATCTCGCGACCCGGCCCGAGGGCCGCGCGCTCATTCTCGGCAGCAGCGAGGCCTGGGGCGAAGCCGATATCGAATCGGGCGAGGACCCGGTACAAGCTCGGTCTGCGGCGCGCCGCACCGGCGCCTTCTATACCGGCAGCCCGCCACCGGATTAGTTTTTCGGAGCATGATCTTTTCCGAAAACCGGAGACCACTTTTCGGGATCATGCTCTGATGCATGCATTCGATGTCGTAGGCGATCCTGTCCGGCGGCGCATCCTCGAGCTGCTGGCCAGGCGCGAACAGTCCTCCGGCGAGGTCGTCGCGGTCATCCAGCGCGAGTTCGGCATTACGCAAGCCGCGGTCTCGCAGCATCTCAAGGTGCTGCGCGACAGCGGCTTTGCAAACGTGCGCTCCGAAGGCACGCGGCGCATCTACGCGGTCGACGCCGAGCCGCTGCAGGACATCGACCGCTGGCTGAACCTGTTCCGCCGCCATTGGGAGCCCAAGCTCGATGCGCTGGCGACGGAGATCGCGCGCGGCAAACGCAAGCGGCGCCGCACGCGCGACTGACTTGGTCCAATTCTCTCGGCGTCCGCGCGCGTCGGCGTCCCACTCGCCGCGCACGCAGATCAGACGCGCCTCACGCGGCCGGGGCCGGCGACGCGAGCGGCTTGCCCTTCTCGACCACGTAGGTGATCAGGATGCGCGTCTTGGCATCGCCCGGCTTGCCGCCGGCATGCGGCGTCTCGGGCGGGATCTGGATGGCGTCGCCGGCCTTGAGCATGCGGGTCTCCTGGCCCTGGATCGGCAGCTCGAAGCCGCCTTCGAGCACGAACGCGGACTCGATGCCCGGATGGGTGTGCCGCGCGACCGCAACGCCTGGCTCGATGATCGCTTCCACCAGCATGGTCACGTAGCCCGCCGTCGGACCGTCGGTCTGCGACAGGATCTTGCGGGTGACGCCGGCGGTCGCCGCGGGCGGCGCCGTCTGCGCCGACGCCTCGGCGGCGACGAACTCGCTCAGCCCACACAGCGCGCACGACGCAAAGCCCGCAAATCCTCGACGTGTCAGCATGACGCCCTCCCTCGGGTTGGTCCGGATCATCGTTGTCCAGACTTCGCCAAGCGTAGGTCCGGCACGCTTGTTGAAGCAAGGCGAACCGGCGGGCACACCATCACAAGACAGTGCAGTTATACTGTTGCGCGGACGACGGTCCCAATGAAGGGAGGCCAACATGCGCAAGTCCATCATCGTCGCACTGGCAGTCACCCTGAGCGCGGCCTTCGTCGCGGCCGGCGCGGCACGCGCCGAGCCCGCCACCATGAGCGTGAAAAAAACCGGGAAGAAGAAGCACGCCACGGTGCACCGGGACATGGTCACGATGAAGCGCGGCACGGGAAGCACCGCACGCCGGCGCACCACGATCCCGAGCGGCAGTCTGGTCGAGCCGAGGCCGACGCTTCAGACAAATCCGCCGGCAGCGATCGGCACGCCGCGCCCCGGCGGCGCCGGCCGGTCGCCGTGACGCGCCGATACGGAAGCTTCGGGTTCGTTGAAAAAATTGCGACTGCGGTGCGGCTCAGCCCGCGAAGCGGGGGCCGTGACTCACGCTGTCGGTGCTCTCCCTCTGCCGGTCAGTGCCGTTGCCGGCAATCGGTTCCTCCGCCGGCGAGCAGAACAGCAGCCACGCCAGGATCACCAGGCAGGGGGTCAGCGCCACGACGGCGCCGAAGACGAGCTCGTAACCACTCTCCACCGAACGCACTCCACCCGAATCACACGTACGATCGAATCTTCGCTCACGGCGCCGCAATGTTCAAACATCCACGCCAGACAATCGCACGATTTTGCCGGATGTGCGGCATCCAGGTCACGTTGCGGCCACCGGAACGTCCGCCATCGAACATGGCCTGCGTTCTGCCAGTCGGAACCAGGAACATCCGCTGCAAGTTCAGGAACATCCCCTCCATCGATGACTTAACGAACGAGGCGTGCGCCGCGCGCCACGTCCTCGTCCAGCGTCAGACAATGGAGACATGCTATGCAGCATTGGATCAGCACATCTGCCGCAGCATTAGTGATCGGCAGTGCGCTTGCGTTCCCTGTCGGCCCGGCTGCGGCTCAAAGAACGATGAATGACGGTGGCCAGACCCCGGCTCAGAGCGAGCAGGGCGGCCGCGGACAAGCGCGGGGGGCCGCCGCAGAGTCGCGTGGCGGGCAGCCGATGACCGAGTCACGCGGTGGCGCGCGCGTGCAGTCGAGCATGGAGCGTGGCCAGACCAGAGCACAGGCGCGAACCGGCGCCGAGATCCGCGGCGGCGCACGCGCCGACGCCGGCACGCGGGGCGAGGCATCGTTCCGGGAGCGCGGAACCGCCACCACGTCACGGGCCAGCCGCGACAACATCACGACGTCGCGGACGAGCCGTGACTTTGACAATCGTCGATTCGTGCAGCGTGATCGTGAATTCGTCGATCGTGACCGCGGCTTCGTCGATCGGAACCGTTCGTTGGTCGATCGCGACGTGCGGAGCCGTTCGTCCGCGACCTATGACGATCGGCGGCTGAACCGTCGCTATGTTCGCGGCGGCACGTTCGCCGCCGACGGGACCGACGCGACCTACGTCCGCGGCGGCACACGATCGTTCGCCTACGACGACGAGCCGGTCCTGTACCGTTCTTATGGCGACACGGGATATGTCTATGGGCCGCGCTACTACAATAGCTACGCCTATGACGGGCCGGCGTATGGAGGCGGCTTGTTCGCCTATGACGGCGACACTTACATGGACAACTCGCTCTACCTGAATGCCGACTACGATAACACGTACAGCCCGGTTCTGAACCGGGCGCCGTGCACGTGCGCGGCGTATCGATAGCGTCGTAAAGACATCCCGCAGCGAACGCCCGGCGTCTCTGACGCCGGGCGTTTTTCATTTCGTCCAGCGTCATTCGGCGGCGGTTCCACTCAAGGTTCGGGAACCGACGCAACCACGGCGACAGTCCGGCGTTGGCGTGCCGGGTTCCTTTCTGCGTTCCTCTGAAGGAGCAAAGCGCATGAAACACACGATGATCGCTGCCTCGGTGATGGCCCTCGTGCTCGGCGCAGGCCCGGCCTTCGCGCAGGCCACCCAGCCCCTCAACCCGCCGCCGGCCCAGCCCGGCGCGGCCAAGATGGACAAGCAGATGTCCAAGCAGAGCACGGCATCGAAGAAGAAGATGAAGAGGAGCAAGCACTCGAGCCGCATGTCGCAGTAGCCCTGCGGCGCTTGTCTTCGATCGGCCCGCGTCGCCGCCCGTGGCCCGGCGCGGGCCCATGTTGCGGATGTTGACTAGTCCCACCTCACGCGGTGCTCGAAGCTGTTCGAGAACGTCTCGCCCGACGCGTGGTCCGACGTGATCTTCTCGAGCCCGCCCTCGTTCGCGGGCGAGCAGCGCGACGTCGCCGACCGCGCCTTGCACGCCAGTGCCGATTATCGCGACATCGCGCCTTTGTAACCCACCCGGCTGACTCACATGGTGGGTTAGTCCGCCAGCGCTCGTCGTAGTGAGAGCGAGTCGCACGGGCAGCGCTTAGTCACGCCCTACCGGCGTGATGCCTCTCAATCCGAGCTGTCGCCGCTGCGCGCCTGCCTCGTCGCCGCCTGCGCGGCGAGCGACTTCCACTGCTCGGCCACGTTGAGCAACTGCGCGCGTCTCAGCGGGTCGTCGGCGGCATGGGCGCGCTTCTCGTATTCGGTGGCCTTGGCGCGATATTCCTCGGTCAATGTCCACACGGTTCACCTCCGCGTTTTTCTGACGGGCTCACCCCCCGCATTGTGTCGTGAACGCAATAGGCGGAAACACGTTGCATGGCGCAGACCTTTCGCCCCCGCCGTGGCGGAACTGGAGGCGGATCCGTGCGTTGAAGGCCGGCGCCGGCGGCTGGTCATTCTCCCAACCCACCACCAGCCAGGCCGTCGGCGCCTGCTTCTTGCCTGCAGCACGCATGATAAAGTCCGTACCGCCCCCTCCCGCGCAAGGTGCTGCACAGTTTTCGACCAGCTCCCTGCGTCGCGCACGGCCTTTTCGCCGGTGATGAATCCGCCTATCCTTTGCATCGCGCACGGGGGGATTTCCTTACGGAGATCGACGTGGCGACAGGGACTGTGAAGTGGTTCAACACCACCAAGGGCTACGGGTTCATTCAACCGAAAGACGGCGGCAAGGACGTGTTCGTTCACATCTCTGCCGTCCAGCGGGCCGGACTTGCGACACTCAATGAAGGCCAGCAGGTGGACTATGAGCTCGTGGCGAACCGCGGAAAGACATCGGCCGAGAACCTGCGCGTAGGGTGATCGCGCCGCAGTGCTCCCGCGGCAGACTTCAGGAGGGCATGATCCTTTTTCGGGGTCATGCTCTCAGGGGACAAAGCCCGGCCGGATGCCGGGCTTTCTTTATTCAATGCGCACTCACGGAAAACCGGCGTCCACTTTTCCGGGACATGCGCTCGTTCAGAAGTTGCTGGAGTGCCGGGCGTCGAACGCCGCCGGTTCCGGCGCCGCGCTCCTTGCGGTGTCGACCGACGGCGCGTGCGGGCGCCGCTGCGCGCTGACGCTCGGCTTCATCTCGCGGCCGCTCGCCTGCAGGCGCAGCTTGGCGAGCGCGGCTTGCGACGGCGGCTCGGGGGCGCGGTGCACGACCGGCGGACCGATGCGCTGCGGCCCGGGGGTCGGCGCGCTCGCAAATTCGGGTGCCGCCCTCACCCGCGTCGGGGCGCCATAGACGGCGACCTTGCTCGGCGTCGCGATGCCGGGCGAGAGCGCGAGCAGCGCGGCGACCGCGCCGCCGATCAGCAGTGCCAGCACACAAAGGTAGGCGAGCAGTCCGGCGACGAGTCGCATGTCGGTCTCGCAGGCACGCACGTTCGCCCGGCGCGGCGTCCGCCACGCGACGTCGTCGATGCGATTGCAAGGATGTCGCGAAGGAAATGTCGGTCGTCCGACATCGTTCCTGGAACTCGCGTGCGCGCGGACGAAATTTGTCGCGCGCGGTCGCCGGCTCGATGCGGCTCGCGCCGCGCGACTGACGAAGCGTTAGTCGACTGCTGCGCGACCGGACTGAACGACTGTTCATGCCGCAAGGCAAAAAGTGACGCGGCGTGAAACAAAACCGCGGCGCGGCGTTTTGTGATCGGGGGGAGTTCTCTGGAGGTGAACGAATGAGAACTCTCTTGATCGCACTCGCCGCCGCAGCATCGCTCGCCTGCGGCGCCTATGCGCAGGACCAGCAAGGCACAAGTGGTGCCGGGCAAAAGCAGGACGGCGCGGCCGCGACGCAAGGCATGAAGCAGGACGGCGCCGCGATCAAAGGCGCCGCCAAGAGCACGACGAGCAAAACCAGCGTGAGCGGCGGCACGAGCGGCCGCTCGGACAGCTCGGTCAACGTGCGCACGAAGGCCGGCACGTCGAGCCGCACCACCGTGCGCGAGCGTTCCAAGCCGTCGACCGTCGTCCACTCGCGCAGCCGTACGCGCTTCACGACGAGCGAGGATCGCCCGTCGCGCATGACGGTGATCAGCAAGAAGAAGAAGCCGGCAAACTACGTCGTGAAGAAGAAGCGCACGCGCATCTACGCGACCGCGCCGTCGAGCCAGAGCACCATCGTCGAGAAGCGCCGCCGCGGCGTCGCGGTCGGCACCGGCGTGACGCACACGCGCACCACCACGCGCGAGCCGTCGGCGAGCGTCAACGTGCGCAGCAGCACCTCGACGCGCACGAGCGGCCAGCGCAGCAGCACGCGCTCGGAGACCACCGGCAGCGCCGGCGGGCGCTCGTCGACACAGGGAACGATGGGCGCGCGCGGCTCGAAGGAGCAGAGCGGGACATCGGGCGGCGGCGCGATGCGCTCGCGCGGCAGCGGATCGTCGTCGCAGCAGTGATGCCCTGTCGCTTGCAGGGGCGTGTGAGGCGCGACTCCGCCGCACAGCCCACGACGTGACACGTAAAGGCGCCGTAACCCGCCGGCTGATTCACATGGTGGGTTACGGCGCCGATGTTTGTGGCATTGACTCTGAGTGGCGCGGGCGCGCCTAACCCGCCCGGCGATGCTCACCGTGGGACTCCGGCGTGCGGCGCCACGAGCGACGCAGCGGATTGTTGGCGAGGTCAAGAAACTGCTGTGCCATCGCCAGCAGCTTGGCGCGGATCGACTGATTGTCGGCGGTCTGTGCGGCTTCCAGACACTCGGCAGCGGCCTGGCGGTAGCCACGTTCCTGCGGGTCCATGTGGTTCACTCGACGCGAATCACCCCTCACATTCGTTATGGCATATAACAGTTCAAATTTGGAGCTGAAAGGCCTCCGGCCGGTCGGCAGTGTGCGACTTTCGTCTCACATCCGCGCCGGTTCCATCGGCGACTTGCGCGCGGCAGCGCGCTCGGAGGCCTTTTTGGCCAGCGCGATCGAGCTATGGCGGAATTCGGCGATCTCCTCGTCAGTGAGATGCTCGATGCCGATGAAGTGATTCTGCGCCTGCGACGAGCGGATCAGCTCATCGAGCTTCGCCTGCAAAGCGGCGCCGTCGCGCGCGTGGGTATTCTGGATCAGGAACACCATCAACAAGGTGACGATCGTGCTGCCGGTATTGATGGCGAGGAGCCACGTATCGGAAAAGGCGAATAATGGAGCTGTCAGCGCCCAGCCGATAACGAGCGCGATGACGAGGAGGAAGGCCGCGGGCCGGCCGGCCTGTAGCGCCACCGCGCTGGCGATCTGCGCGAACATCTTGTTCATGGGCGCCCTCGTGCGGTGCGTCTCCCTCCCCTCAGGAGGCGGGCTCGTGCCGCTCGCGCCCCGCCACTGCCTCATGCGCGCGCTGCCGCTCTGCCGCGGCGGCAAGGACGCGCTCGGCGAATTGTTCCCTGTCGGCGGACACACGCACCAGCAGTTCCGCGTAGAAGCGCCGCAGCCGCTCCGCCAGAATCACGCGCACGTTCCGGGCGTTATCACTTAGGTTCATAAACGAACAAACGTGTGATCCGCGCGGGCGTTCCGAAGGAACTATGGTGCGGTGCGACGGTAAAAGCGTGACGCGCTGCCACTAGCGTTTGTCGCACCGTCCGATGAACGCGATGAGCGGTCCGATGTCGCCCCGATCGGCGGCCTTGAGCGCCGCGATGTAGGCGGCGCGACGGTCGTTCATTTTCTGCAGATCGTACCCACCAGCCCAGTCGATCGGCTTCGCACCATAGACGCGCGCCAGGACGACGTCGGCCATGATGCGCGCGTGCCTGCCGTTGCCGTTCACGAAGGGATGAATGAAGACGAGTCGGTGATGCAGCCGTATCGCAGCTTCGGATGGCGGATAGATCTTGTGCTCGGCCCAGTATCGCGCGTCGTCCATCAGCTGGCGGAGTTGCACCGCGATGTGAATCGGGTCGACGCCGATGCTCTTGCCGGTACGACGGAGTGAGCCGGCCCAATGCCAAACGTCGCCGAACAGCCGCTGATGCAAGGTGACGGCAAACTGGTCAGTCAGGACATCGCGCCGTTGCCGTGCCAGCCAGCGTAAGCCGGATTCGATGTTGACCTGCTCCAGTTCGTCGAGCTCGCCGCGCGTCGTGACGTGCTTGTGTTTGAGGCCTTCGATCTCGTTCGGGCCGAGGGGTGTCGCTCCATCCGGATCGCCCGGCGCGCTGATCGCGCTGATCATGGGTCGTTCCACAGATCGCGCGGCGCCTCCTCCGCCAATTGGCGTGTGATGCGGTCGACCTCTCGCGCGATCTTGTCATCAGGCAAGGCTTGGCTTTCCAATGCCATGTGCTTGCTTGCGGTGCCGACGAGCGCCAACGCCTTCTTGCGCGCCTGTGCGACCACCAGATCTTCGACGCGCCCGGGCGGCACGATCGCGTAGACGAATTGGCAGCCCATTGCCTCGGCCATGGCCTGCATCGATTTCAACGTGATGGCGCCGCTCAGCTCGGCCTGCTCTGCCTGCGCCACGCGCGCGCGTGTCACATCCATCTTTTTCGCCAGCTGCGCGCCGGACATGCCGAGGGCGGTGCGGACAGTGCGCAGCCACCCTTCGGGCGGCGTTCGCAGGCTGGCTTGGCCGGCGGCGCTGTCGACGAGGTGCTGGTATTGGCGCTGCGCGGTTGATTTGACGCTCATTGTATACTCATATATTGACGAATGTTGATTGTATGTATAGTCATACATATACATATAATCACAGTTCGTCAATATATTTATATACACCATGATCGCTTGTGGTGCCGCGCCACCTTAGTGTAGAACATATCAAGAACATAACGGGAGGTTGGCCGCATGTCGATGGAAATCCATGTTCTGTTCCGCGGCCGGCTCCCAAGCAAAGCCGTGCTGACCCGCACCATGAAGCAGCTCGGATTTCCGCTCGCGGTCGCGCCCGCCAAAGGCCCGCTCGAAGGACAAACCGGCTTCATGCCGATGCGGCTGCAACGGGAGGAGACCGGCGTCGAGTTCGACGTATTCGAGGGCCGCGCCGCCGTCGATGAGCTGAGCACTGGGTTGAACGTCGACCCGCAGCTCGATCGCAGCGCCAATTTTCGCTGGGGTGGTGACGAGAACGAGATGCTGTGCGCGCTGTGTGCCTCTGCCGCACTGGCGAAGCTCGTCCACGGCGTGGTGCTCGACGATCAGGAGGACAGGCTCGTCGGTCCCGATGCCGCCATCGACGCGGCACGAGACGCACTGAAAGCGCGCGTGAAGCCCGACGCCAAATCGACGCGCGCGAGGCCCTCGCATATCAAGCGCTACCTCAAGCCGCTGCTGCAGCAGCGCAGCGACCTCGTCCTCATCGGCCAACTTCTGCTCGTGCGGCCGGTACGACATCTCATACGCGGCGTGCTGTTCGAACGCCCGAACAAGCATTCGGTCCGGCTGCGGGCCTACCTCAAGCCTCTCTACGAGACGCAAGGCTTCGGCGAAGAGATCAGGGTCGGATATGTTCGTCGGAGCCACAACCTTCCCGTCCGGGCGCCGCATTTCGAGCCGCTGCTGCTGGAGACACTCGCCGATATCTTCGACGAGATCGGGCCTGTCACCACGCTCGCCGATCTCGCACCGATGTTGTCCGGGACCATGTGGGTGGACCAGGCGCGCATCAGGGCGCTGTTTCTGGCCGGCGAGCGCGAGCGCGCGGAAGATTTCGCGCGCGAGATCGAGCCCCGCCATCGGGATTCTTGCGAGGGATGGCTCGACTCGCAGCAGCGCTTTTTCAGCCGTGACGTCGCCGAATATTGTGCTGAGCTGCGTGCCGACGAAGCCGAGCTGGCAGACGCGCTCGAGCTCGGCGACGTTTGGGAGCCGGCGCCCTTCCCGGTCGAGCTCCCCCCTGAAGAGCGTGCGAGCCGATCGTCCGAGCCCGCTTTCCACGCGACGCCCTGGATCCCGAGGCCGACATGGCTGTTCGGCGAGATGCCCGAGCGGCCGGGCGAGGTCCGCTTTGCGCAAGCAACGAACGACCGTCGCGGACGCAAGGTGCTCGAGATCGAGCTGACGCCCGAGCAGGCCGAGGAGCGGCATTTGCGGCATGAGACCTACGTCCTGGCCGCACGCTTGCCGGGTGGTCTTCTGGCGCTCGTCTGGCATGCCCGCTTGGGCAGCGCGTCAACGCCGCAGCCTTCCGCGCACGTGTACATGCAGTACTACGTCCATCTCGTGGGCGCGGCGCAGACCGCGATAGCGTCGATCGGGCACAGGTACGATGATCTCAGCGTAACCTTCCTCGATCATTTCGAGGTGTACGATTCGCGACTCGCGGATCCATCAATCTGGAGCTGCTCTGTCAAGCTCGAAGCAGGTGAGAAGCGCATTTACGACTCACGCGGCGGCGACGGGCACGTCTACATCAAATCACCTCTGTCACCCTCTGAGCGCGATCTGGTGACGACGTCAGTGCCAACGTTCGGCGAAAACGCCGACTTCGCGGAACGGCTCCGCTTGTTTCTGCGCGCGGCCGGATTCGGCGAGATCGAGTGACGCCGCGGAGGTCACTGCTCGGAGGAGTTCGAAGACTTGGCCAGCGGCTGCGGCCTGACTTCGATGACGACCACATGTGTGGGCCCGAAGTTCTCAACAGCAGTACCGGCCAGTTCGAGCATGCGTCGCAAACTGAGTCCGCGGCCGGCCGTCTTCACGTCATAGATGCAGACGGTCTTACTATTGCGAAGGTTCTTACTGCGAATATTCTCAAAAACATCGTAGCGAACCGAGCCCGCCTGGGCGTAGTGCGCCGCGCGTTCTGTCGGGATGATGATCCGTCCCAATCCCAACTCCTCCTCGAGCTTCATCTTCGATATTTCAGCGATGAAATCTGGATCTTCCGGATTTTTTTGCCGTTCGTCCCTTGCCATTGACGGCCTCTGCCAGACGCGTGTGGACCTCCGTCCCGAGCCGGCTGCCGGTGAGTCCCTGAGCCCGAGCGTCCGCGGCAAATTTGTCAGTCGCGCGCTGAACGCGGCCGAGCTTTTTACAGAATTCCTCGGCCTCCTCTTCGGTGATCGTTCGTACGCCCTCGAATTTCATCGGGCCCATCCCCGCGGCGGGGTCCAGTGCCTGGAACTCGAACAGCGTGCGTTTGCCGTTGCTGTTCGACAGCGACAGCGCCGCAAACAGCATCCCTGCGAGCTCAAAGGTCTTTGCGAGCTCGACTGAAATGACGACCGGCGCGGGGTAATAGGCACGCCGCACGAACACGCCCGGCGCGGAGCCGTTGCGGTCCCATTCGCCACCGTTGGGGTGGCCCTTTGGGACACGCGGCTGATTCGGGTTGTAGTGAGACATGTGGGGCATCGCGAACCTCCTCCTTGTTTGCGAGACGTGCATCCGCGCGCGCGGAGCGCGTCGACAGATCGGGACATCGATGGAACTGGCGGTCGCGACCCTCGGCTTGGCGGGCCGTACAGATGCGCCCTTGCAACAGCGGAGCGCGCTATCGGCGTGGATTAATCCTGTTCGCCGCCGACGGATTGATCTTTTGCCCGCAAGGGCTTATGTCAGCCGCTCCCGCGGTGCCCGTGCGACGGGGGCTTCCGGAACACCACGCCTTGGTTTTGTGAATGGAGGCTGACATGGCTCGGAAGCCTGCGGCACGGATGGAATTCGTTTTCTTCGACGTCATCTACGAGGACGGCTCGCAGCGCTCGAACCGTCGGGTGCCGAGCGAGCTGCTGGGCGGCATCGACGGCGACGAGCCGGCGCGCGCGGTGATCGAGGCGCAGGACCGCGAGATCGCCGACAAATCCGGCCGGCCCCAGCTCGCGATCAAGACGATCTACCGCTCAGGCGAGCGCAAGCTGACCTCAGAGGAGAAATTCGCCAAAGCCCGCATGGCGCGCCGCGCCTAGGCAAAACGGAACCAATTACCCGCTAACCCTTGGTAACCTCGCCACGATTCCGCTTCGGCCGGCACAAACAAATCGAACCTCGGCCCCGTTTCCGCCATTGCAGTTAGCAAAATCTTTTCGGCTGGGATTTCGTCGATACCTCTCTTCGGTCTTCGGATTCGTTCACTGAGCGAAGCGCGAGCGTGCGTTCTCGCGCGCGTCGAGAAGGGCAGAGAATGCAATTTTCCATGCCGTCCTGGTTCATCATGCCGTCCCGGGCCATGCGCTCCGAGATCGCCGCGGGGGGAGCGATCCTGATCTGCTTCGCAGTGGTGCTCGGCGCCGTCGATCTGAGCCAGGGCACCACGCGCGGCACGACGCGCACCTCCGCGGAACCGGCAGTCGAGCATGCCGTCGTCCGCGCCGTATCGACGCCGCAGCCGGCGGCGTTCGAACAGACCGGCGGCCCGTTCGTCGTGCCCGCTGCGGTCGAGGGTGAGCCGGTCCGGCTCGAGACTGCGGCAGCTGCTGCCGAGCCGACGCGGCTCGAGACCGCCGCAGCGGCGGCGCCCGCCGCCGATCTGCATGGCGACGCTTCCGCATCGCATGATGCTGCAAGCGCGGCGATGCTCGGGGTCTGGGCTCCGGACGGCAGCACCTGTGCGCTGCGCGATTTCCGCCAGGGACTGCTGCCGACCATCATCAACGCGGACGGCGCCTGGGCCGGCAATACGTTCTGCACCTTCACCAACCGCAAGCAGACCGACAGCGGCTGGCGCGTCGTCGCGCACTGCTCCAACGCCGAGCAGCAGTGGACCACCAAGGTCGACTTTACCATCAAGGGCGATCGCCTGATCTGGGCGAGCAAGCGCGGCACGCAGATCTACACGCGCTGCCCTGCAGATTTTCTGATGGAGACGCGCGAAGCGGCGCGGTGATCTGCACGTCTAGTGATGTGTAGGGTGGGCAAAATCGTCTGGCACGGCCTCAACGCGTGGGCACGGCGCGCGCACGATTTTGCCCACGCGGAGAGATAGCGACACGCGCGCCTTTGCCCACCCTAAGGCCCCTTCAACCCAGGCGGCGTCAACTCGGGATACTTGCCGAGGATCGGCGCCATTACGTCGAGATACATGCTCCCCACCGAGTGGGCGATCATGTGTCGATAGCGTTTGAACTCATCCTCGGTGCACTGCGCGCGCATCTCGCCCACCAAGGCCTCCTGCTCGGCGCAGTGCCTGACCAAGAGGTCGAGCACCTTTTTCGCCACGTCGCGTGACATCGTATAGCCCTCGCCGTTCATCGGATCATTCAGTGTCTCACGGCGCGCCACCTCACGACAACCACCCACCTCCGCTCGGCGCCGCAAACGACAGTTTGCGCGGCTCGATGATCGCGAAGCGGCGCATCATTACCGCGGCGCGCGTCGCGTCGAGGAGATCGTCGCGCTGCTTGACGATCAGGCCCTCCTTGCGGTGATAGCCGCGCTTCTCCGCGAACCAGTCGCCGACCGTGCGGAATACCTTGAAGCGGCCGGTCTTCATGCGGTCGAGGATCTCGGTGATGCCGGCCTCGACGCCGTTGCCGCCCTCCTCGTGGGTCGCGTGCTCGGGCAGCATGTTGAGGCCCTGCGCCTTGTAGAGCGAGGCGAGCGGCGCGGCCGAGCCCTTGTCGTGGGCGAGCCCGTCATGCGGCCAGGCGCACGGGATCCACCCGCCCCACGGCTTGATCGCCGCCGCGTGGATGATCGGCGTCTGGTGCTTCTCGCGATAGGACGCAACGACGAAGAGCACGTCGGCGTCCTTGTTCCACGCCATGTCGACGGCGGCGAACGGATGCTCGTAGCCGAAATCGAGGCCGATGATGCGCGCCCAGTCGCGCGGCACCGCGAACGGCTCGCACTCGATCGTCTCGTCGAGCGCCGGATAGACGAGGCCTGAACCGAGCGTCGGCATGCCGCGCGTGCGCGCCTCGCGCTCGTGCGACGGATAGGCGTCGACGATCGCCTGACGCTCCGCGGACGGGATGTGCTCGGCCTGTTCCAGGGTCATGCGCGTGATCCGCTTGCTCATCGCCGCTTGTTCACGGGGGCGGTGGCGCGTCCGGCTTTGGCGCGAGCATGCTGCCGGCGATCATCAGCGGCGCAGCGCACCACGCAATCGTGGGCGACACCCAGAAGAACGGAAAGAACAGCAGCGGATTGCCCATGGCGGACCTCCATTGCGACATGCGAAGGGGGCCGCGCGTCGCGGCCCCCTCATGATGTGCTTGCTGCTCGCCGGCCCGGACCGGCCCCTTAGAGCCTGATACTCGTCCGCGGCATGCGCGGAGCCGTTACTCCGCGGGCGTGTCGCGCTCGCGACGCGATCGCGCTACACCTCCTCGCGCAGCGCCTTCGGCAGCCACTCGCGGATCGTCGCGAGCCGCCGCGGGAACACCACGGCGAGCGAGAGCACCATGACGAGAAACGCCACGACGAGCGCCTCGAACGCCACGAGCGCGACGAGGGCATTGATGGTGAGCTGTGCGGTCATGGATCGAGGTCCTCCTTGGTGACCATGCATGTCCGGCCATGCGCAGGATGGCCGGAACGACGGGTTTCCGCTTGGTGGCGATTGCTGCGCGTCGCGGGTTGTTGCCGGGATGTCGACGAACGAGCGGCTTGCGCCGGGCCGAGAGACGGCCCATGTCAAGGCGACGACCCGAGCGACAGAGGAACGCGTTCGATGAAACTGCGCTTTACCCTTGCGGCGCTGGCCGCGCTCGCGGCATCACCCGCGGCCGCGCAATCCTACAATCCGGACTGGGGCCCGCTGGGAAACGTCGTCTTCCCGCCCTATGCGCAGCAGGACTATTGGCGCCAGCACGAGTATTGGTCGCGGCAGCACTACCTGCGTCACGCGCCGGTCTGCCACACGCGGCGCGGCCGTCCGGTGCGCTGCCGTCACTATTGAAAGCTGTTAATGCTACGCCGCGGCGTGGCGCGCCGGCGGCTCGTTGACCACGAGCGTGTCGAACTCGGCCTGCGGCACCGCGTTGATGATCGGCTGCTGCGGCGTCTTGTCGAGCGGGCTGTACCATGGCCGCTTCTCCACCACGCCGCTCTGCACCGCCCGCGCCACCATCTTGCCGATCTCCTCGCCGTCAAGCGGCACGAGCTTGCTCTCCGAGTCGAACTTGTAGAGCTGCGGGCAGAAGTACAGCGCGTGGATGCGCGCATCGTAGCCGTCCAGCACCAGGTAATAGGACCGGCGGAAGAAGATATTGTGCCTGCGGGCGATGGTGCGCTCCAGCGTGGCCTTGGCGACGCGCAGCTTTTCCGGCGTCGGGCCGACGATGGTGCCGGCCTCCAGCAGGATGATCCAATCAGCCTTGCTGACGTTGTCGGGATGGATGCGAATGTAGTGACTTGGAACTCGGCGTCTGAATATTCCCATTGGACGAAGCCCCTGATGAACTACGCGGGTCTATCTCGCGCAGTCCGTCCCCGGAGCTACGCCGCAGATCGAGTCGTCACAGCGGTCCTAGCTGCCCGCCTCCTGAGACAAGGAAACCTCGCATGTCCGTCGCGCGTCGTCGAGAGCCGCATTGCGGCTTCGCCGCAGGTGACACGCGAATGACACAGTGGGAAGAAGTCTCGGGCAACGCCGGCGGGGCCGACCTTCGGGGTCAAGCGGGGGTTTGGCAAGGTGTGGCCGCACGGCCGGCGTTGCCCAAGCTGCGAAGCTCGAAAACGATTACGCGCCGTCAGGCCGATAGACGGGACCGATCGGAGTCACCTCGACGCGCCCGGCCGAGCGCGGCGCGGAGTCGCTCGAGCTCTCGCGCGAGGCTGCCTGCGACGCCGCATCGTCCAAAGGGGGACCGCCATTGGTCGAAAGCCCGAGCGCGCTCTGGATGTCGGCGGCCGCCGCGTCGACGTCGCGAATGGTGTCCTCGGCGGTGTCGAGCACGGCGTGCAGATTGCCGACGCTCGACTTCGCCTTGTCGCCAATGCGGTTGGCGCGCTCGACCGCGAAGGCGAGCTGGCCGCGCAAGGTGTCGGCAAGTCCTTTGATTGGTGCAGGTGCGCCCATGGGTGTGCTCCTCGCGCCGTGCGGCGCTGTGCGTTCGAGTTCGACCAGGAATGAGAATGAGCGGGTCATGAAGGCCCCGCGTGTTGTGAAAGGGCACTGCATGGCCACGCGGTCACCTCTCCCCGCTTTGCGGGGAGAGGTCGACGCGCGAAGCGCGTCGGGTGAGGGGGCGCTTCCGCGAGTCTGAGCCTGTGTAAACGCCCCCTCACCCCACCCCTCTCCATAGCCCGTCGAAGACGGGCGTGAACGCCCTTATGGCAAGCGGGGAGAGGGAGCCGGCAGTGCTCGCGGCCAGGCTTCAGATGAACAGGGGAAGGTCATCGAATGAAAAATGGGCCGCGCGTGCGGCCCGTTTTTCCATGCTCCGCCGGCCGGGTGAAACCGGCCGGTCAAGCTCGTCTCTTTGCTAGCTCAACCGCGCGCGAGAGGAAAGCAAAACCGCCGGAGCACGTCGCAGTGTGAACAAGCCTGAGGAAAACGTCGGTCGGTGGACTACGGCTTGTCGATGCTGCCGCCGCTCTCGGCCCAGTCCTTGAAGCCGCCGAGGTTGTAGACCTTGTCGTAGCCGAAATCCTTGAGCAGCTTGCCGGAGAGCGCCGAGCGTCCACCCGAGGCGCAATAGACGATCACCGTCTTGTCCTTGCTGAAATTCTTGTCGTGCGTCGGCGCCTCCGGATCGGCGCGGAATTCGAGCAGCCCGCGCGGCGCGTGCACCGCGCCCGCAACCTTGCCGGTCTGCGCGAGCTCGGCGGCGTCGCGCACGTCGACCACCAGCACGTTGCCCTTCGCGATCATCTCCTTCGCGTCGGCCGGCGTGATCCGCGGCACAGCGGCGTTGGCGGCGTCCATCAACTGCTTGAGGCTCGTGGCCATGGCGTTCTCCTTGACTTGAACTGATGTTCCAAACCGAGGCTAGTCGCGCGACGGCTCGGTGGCAGGCGTCACGCCGCGCTCGCGCGCGAGCCGCGTCTTGAAGCCGTCGAGCGTCTCGAGCGGGATGCCGGCTTTCCGGTAGATCGAGCGCATGTGATAGATGCTCTTGTAGAAGTCGCAGCTCTTGCACACCGGGCGAAACTCGCCGCGCTGCTGCTCGTCGATCAGCTGCATATAGGCCGGGTTGGCCGGCGAGACGATGTCGCGCAGCGCCGTCGCGTTGAGGTCGCCGATGCGCAGGGTCGCGTCGACGTCGCGGCAGGCGCAGCCATTGACGATGCCGGTCGCCATCACCTGCACGGTGGTGAACAGGTGCGCGCAGGCGCCGTTCTTGTAGATGCGCTCGGCGCCGTTGATGTCGATCGGCAGCCCGCGCATGTCGGCGGTGGTGACGTAGCCGCCCCAGTTGTTGTAGACGCCATGCGAGCGGCGCACCGCGACGCCGGCCGCCTCGAACCGCTCCATCAGCCGCATCAGCTCGCTCACCGCGCGGCGCGGCATGTCCTTGGTGGAGCGCATGCCGAAATCGAGGTCGAACGATTTCCGCCCGAGCGCGCCGTGCAGCTGTTCGAGGTTGGCGCACAGCCGCCTGTAAATCTTCGCCGAGGCGCCGGTGATGCCCTCGAAGGTCGCCGGGTCGTGGCCGTAGATGCTGATGGTGACGTGGGTGAGCTTCTTGAGCGCGAGAATCCGCTCGATGTCCTTCGGACGCGGCACCGTGAAGTTGGTGAAGAACTGATAGCCGGCGACGTCGGCGTGCGCCTCGAGGTGCTCGAATTTCTCGAAGATGTTCGGATCCATGAACACGTCGCCGGTGCACGGCGTCATCTCGAACCGCCGATAGCCGAGCTCGACCGCCTGACGCACCACGTCGACGAAGAACGCGTTGGTCATCGACACCTTCGGGCTCTGCTTCTTCACATAGGCGCAGAAGCAGCACTCGAGATTGCACACGCTCGACGTCTCGATGTGGAGCGTCTCGGCGTAGCGCGGGATGAACTCGCGCCCGAGCAGGCGGTTGAGCTTGATCTCAACCGTGCTGAGCACGTTGCGCGCGGAATTGCCGATCTCGATCGGATCCATGCGGTGTTCTACCGTATTGTTGGGAACCCCGCCACACCGCCAGGCAGATAGCGGCCTCGCCAGTTCCACCCCATGACGGCCGCGCCGGGCCATCTATATATTACCGCATGCTCCTCATCGAACTCGCCATTGTCTGCGTCCTCATCGTCCTCAACGGCCTGCTCGCCATGGCGGAACTGGCGGTGGTCTCGTCCCGCCCGGCGCGGCTGCGCACCTTCGTCGAGCGCGAGGTGGTCGGCTCGCGGCGTGCGCTGGCACTCGCCTCCGATCCGGGCCGGTTCCTCTCGACGGTGCAGATCGGCATCACCCTGATCGGCGTCCTGTCCGGCGCGTTCTCCGGCGCGACGCTCGGCGTGCGCCTCGCCGACTGGCTGTTCGACCTCGGGCTGCCCCGCGCCATCGCCGACGCGACCGGCGTCGGCATCGTGGTGACGGTGATCACCTATGCCTCGCTGATCGTCGGCGAGCTGGTGCCGAAGCAGATCGCGCTGCGCGATCCGGAAGCGATCGCGGTGCGCGTCGCGCCGGCGATGACGATCCTCGCCCGCGTTGCGGCGCCGCTGGTGTGGCTGCTCGACATGTCGGGCGACATCGTGCTGCGCGTGCTCGGCCACCCGGAGGAGGCGAAAGAGCGCGTCACCGACGAGGAGATCCGCACGCTGATCGCCGAGGCGGAGAGCGCCGGCGTGATCGAGCCTGGCGAGCGGGCGATGATCGCCGGCGTGATGCGGCTCGGCGACCGGCCGGTGCGCGCCATGATGACGCCGCGCCGCGAGGTCGACATGGTCGACCTCTCCGCCGATACCGCGACGCTCTGCAGCGCGATCATGGAGAGCAAGCATTCGCGGCTGCCGATGCACGAGGGCAACCCGGACGAGGTGCTCGGCGTGGTGCAGGCCAAGGAGCTGCTCGACGCCTTCATGTGCGGCAAGGTGCCGGGCATCCGCGCCGACATCATCCGAGAGCACGTGCGGCAGGCGCCGGTCATTCCCGACACCGCGGACGCGCTGAGCGTGGTCGACCTGATCAAGACCTCACCGGTGCACATCGCGCTGGTGCACGACGAGTACGGCCACTTCGAGGGCGTGGTGACCAACTCCGACATCCTCGAGGCGATCGTGGGCGCGTTCCGCACCGACGAAGGCCCGGTCGAGCCCGACGCCGTGCAGCGCGACGACGGCTCGTGGCTCGTCTCTGGCAGCATGCCGGCGGATGAGATGGGCGAGCGGCTCGGCGTCGACGTGCCGGAGGACCGCTCCTACCACACCGCGGCGGGCTTCGTGCTGGAGCACATGGGCCACCTGCCGAATGTCGGCGAGAAATTCGAGACGCAGGACTGGCGCTTCGAGATCGTCGATCTCGACGGCCGCCGCATCGACAAAATCCTCGCCTCGCGCGTCAGCCGCCGCCGCCGCGCCGCAGCGCGGTGACTTGTGAATGCCTCTCGCCTCGTCATCGCCGGGCTTGTCCCGGCTTAGGAGGGCAAGGCCGTGCCTTTTCGATCGAGATGGCCGGGACAAGCCCGGCCATAACGAACGAGAGGGAGTCACGAGTTTAGCGCGGGCGCCCCATCCGGTACGGCTTCAGGACTGCATACACCGCCTCATGCGTGGGCGCCGGCACGCCGAGCTGGCGGCCGAGCGCGGCGACGCGGCCGGCGAGCCAGTCGAGCTCCAGCCGATTGCCGGCGTCGAGGTCGTTCGCCATCGACGCCTTCATGGTCGGCGGAAACGCCGCGACCGAACGCTCCAGCTCGGCCGCGAAATCCGCCGGGAACGCGACGCCCGCGGCACGGCCGACCGCGGTGGTCTCCTGCATCAGCCGGAAGAAGAACGCGCGCATGTCAGGGTCCTCGCGGATGACGCCGAGCTGCTGGCGCGTGCTCGCGGTCGCGCCGGAGGTGCCGGAGAGCAGCACGAACTTCTTCCAGGTATCGAGCAGCATGTCGTCGGCAAGCGTGATGTCGATGCCGGCGGCCTTGATCTGCTCGACATGGCTGGCGAGCACCGGATCGGCACGGCGGTCGAGCCGGCCGCAACGGATCTTTGCCGTCTGGCCGGTGTGGCGGATCACGCCCGGCCTGAGGATGGTCGACACCACGTAGGTCGAACCGCCGATCGTCACGTTCTCGCCGAGGATCGGCGCGAGCCGCTCGACGCTGTCGACGCCATTCTGCAAGGTGACCACGCGCGACGTCGGCCCAACGAGCGGCCGCGCCTGCTCGCCGGCGGCCTCGGTATCCCACAGCTTGACGGCGAACAGCACCAGGTCGACCGGACCGATCTCGCGTGGATCGTCGGTGACCTTGGCGTCCTTGAGATGCAGATCGCCGAGCGGACTCTCGACTCTGAGGCCATCGCGGCGGATGGCGTCGCGATGGGCGCCGCGCGCGACGAACGCCACGTCGTGTCCCGCCGCGGCCATCCGTGCGCCGAAATATCCGCCGACGGCTCCCGCCGCCATCACCGCCACGCGCATGTGCCGTCTCCGCCGAGAATGAGCCCGGCGGAAGGACTAGCACATCGCCGCAGCCGTAGGGTGGGTCAGGCGCCGCGCCCGGCAGTGAGCTTCAACATCCACAGCGTCGGCGCCGTAACCCACCATGTGAGTCAGCCGGTGGGTTACGGCGCCGACGCTTGTCGTGGTGAGTCCCGCGCAGGCGCCTAACCCACCCTACGAGTCACACATCACCGATAATAGTAGTTCACCCCGACATCGGCCGGCGGCCGCGGCGCGCGATCATACGGATCGTCGACATAGACGGGAGCCGGGACCGCCGCATAAGGCGCGGCCGTCGCATAGGGCTGGGCCACATAGGGCGGCGGCGCATACGACGGCGCGTAGTAACGCGGCGGCGCGTAGTGTGGCGCGGCGCCGACCACGTCCTCGCACACGCGCACGCGGCGCTGCACTTCCCTGCCCCATTCGTCGACGCGCGATTTCACGTAGCTGCGGCACTCCTCGGCAGCCACGGGGCGCGGCGCCGGCGGCGGATAGTAGCCGCCGTGAACGCGCGGCTCGTAAGCCGGCGGCGGCACGTAAGGTGCGTTGTAGGTCGGCGCCGGTGGCGGCGCAGGCGGCGGCAGGTAGGGCGCTTCGTAGCGGGGCGCAACATCCGGATCGAAATCGGCAGCGAGCGACGGAGTAGCGGCCGCCACCGCCACGCCGCTCAGCAACACCAGAGACACGGTACGCATGACGACCTCCACATTGCTTAACAATGTATTGACGCGTCGCATTCAGGCGCTTTGGAGGCGTGGCAAGACCGATATTGTCACGCCGCCGCGGAACAAAATCGCGACGGCGTGAAGTGTTTCGGAATGGGACACTCAGCTCGGAGAGCTGACGCCGACGCGCTGCGTCACATCGCCCGCTTCGGCGCGCTGTCCAAAAACTCCCGCAGCTCCTTCGCATAGAACCGCGCATTGCCGGTGGTGCCATGGCCGCTGGTCTGCTCGCTCGGCGGGATCAGCAGCAGCCTGCCGTTCTTGATGCGCTTCATCGCACGCTCGGTGATGCCGGTCTCCGGCGGATTGCGCTCGTCGTCGGCGGCGTTGATCGCGAGCAGGTGCGCGTCGATCCGCTCGAGCGCCGGCTCCGCATCGTAGTCGGCCGACGAGCCCCACGCCCACAGGAAGTCGTTGGCGTCGGCATTCATCGGCGCAGCGAGCCGCGCGTCGACCACCTTGTCGGCCGCCGCGCGGGTCGGGGCCTGTTTCTGGAGATTGAGCGTGCCGCCGCTGGTGGCGAGCGCGAAGAACACGCTGGCGAGCCTGAGCGAGCGCGGCTGCGTCGTGTAGTTGCCGTCCTTGTAGTCGGGATCGCTGCGGATCGTCTCGAGCATCATCCGCCGCAGCATCCAGTTGCGGCTCGCCATCGCCGTCGGCTGCGCCGCCATCGGCACCAGCGCATCCATGAAGTCGGGATATTTCCCGCCCCACAGCCAGGCATGCATGCCGCCCATCGAGTTGCCGATGATCAGCCGCACATGCTTGATGCCGAGGCCTTCCGAGAGCAGCCGATGCTGCGCGTCGACCATGTCGGCGTAGTTGTAGGAGGGGAATTTCGCCTTCAGCCCGTCGGACGGCTTGGTGCTGCGGCCGTGGCCGAGCGCGTCCGGGATGATGACGTAATACTTCGCAGTATCGAGCGGCTGACCGGCGCCGAACAGCTCGCCGGCGAAATTCACGGTGAGCATGCTCGCCGCCGAGCCGCCGGTGCCGTGCAGCACCACGACCGGGATGCCGGTCGGCTCGCCAATGGTCGTGTAGGCGAGCCTCACCTCGGCCATCACCTCGCCGGTGTGGAACGTGAAGTCGCGCGCGATCCACTCGCCATGTCTCGGCTGTGGATAGTCCGCGGCGGCCGCCAGCCCAGGCAGCACAACCAAGAATGCAGCAATGGCGCGGAGCCTCATGACGCCTCCTCCGGTGATGCCCGTTCGGGCTTGGGACAATATTACTTAAACTGGTTGCGCTGCGGGAGGTCGCTTCCCACACCTCTACGGCCATGTTCTGGCCGTAGATGTGATCATCCACTAACCTGTTCCTACTCCTGGGATTGTCCACATGCAGGCGCGGGCGAAGACCATCAGGCTGGTGCGGCTCGCTATGGCCGCATCCCTCGTGGTTCCGCTGCTGTTCTTCATGGTCGGGGGCTGGGTCAGCCAACGTTGGCTGGTCGAGTTCGCCGACGAGCGGCTGCTGCGGTCGCTCGACGTGCAGCACGAGCAGGCGCTCAACGCGTTCCAGCTGATCGACGTCACGCTGAACAACGCCAATGAGCTGGTCTTCGGCATGTCCGATGCGGACGTCCAGAAGTTTGCGCCGGACCTGCACAGCCAGTTCAAGAAGCTGGTCGCCGCGGCGCCGGTCGTGCAGTCGATCTGGATCTTCGACAAGGATGGACGCCCGCTGGCCACGTCCGGCATGCACCCCCCACCGGACGAGAGCTTCCTCGAGCGGGATTTCATCCAGGCGCATCTCAAGCCCGACAGCGGCACCTATATCGGACAGGTCTACAAGTCGGTGCTCGATGCGCAGCCGGTCTTCACCGTGAGCCGGCGGCTGATGCAGGAGAACACGTTCGTCGGCGTGCTCGACATCTCCGTGTTGCCGAGCAATTTCGTGCAGTTCTTCTCGACGCTCGTCTACGCGCAGGGGCAGCAATATGCGCTGATCCGCGGCGACGGCGTGATCCTCGCGCGCTACCCGGAAACGCCGGAAGGCGCGCCGGACCGGCTCGACGAGAATACCGGGTTCCGGCGCACCATCGACAACAATCCGCAAGGCGGGCTGTATACCACCACGTCGGTGATCGACGGCGTCGAGCGGCGCTTCGCCGTGCGCAGATTCCAACAGACGTCGCTCTACCTCAGCGCCGGCATCGCCACCTCGACGATCCGCGAGCAGTGGTTCACCGCCATGGCGCCGTACCTGGTGTTCGGCATTCCGGCGACGCTCGTGCTGTTCGTCACCCTGTTCGCCGTGCTGAAGCGCACGGAGGATCTCTACGCGGAGGTCGACCGGCGCGTGGCGGCGGAGGACTCGCTGCGGCAGTCGCAGAAGCTCGAGGCGGTCGGCCAGCTCACCGGCGGCGTCGCCCACGACTTCAACAACCTGCTCACCATCATCATCGGCAATCTCGAGCTCGCGCAGCGGGCGCTGGAAAGCTGGAGCGACGGCGCCCAGGTCCGGCTCGCCAAGCGGATCGACAACGCGATGCACGGCGCCCAGCGCGCGGCGACGCTGACCAAGCGGTTGCTCGCCTTCTCGCGGCAGCAGCCACTCCATCCGACCGCGCTCGATGTCAACCGGCTGCTCAACGGCCTGTCCGAGTTCCTGCGGCGCGCGGTCCCGGAGGCGATCTCGCTCGAGATCGTCGGCGGCGCCGGGCTGTGGCCGGTCGAGGCGGATGCCGCCGAGCTCGAGGCCGTCATCCTCAATCTCGCGCTCAATGCGCGCGACGCGATGCCTGGCGGCGGCAAGCTGACCATCGAGGCGAGCAACTCCTATCTCGATGAGGCGTATTGCCGCCGGCACGATGACATCGAGCCCGGGCAATACGTGCAGATCGCCGTGACCGATACCGGCACCGGCATGACCAAGCAGGTGCTCGACCACGCGTTCGAGCCGTTTTTCACCACCAAGCCGTCCGGCCAGGGCACCGGGCTCGGCCTTTCCCAGGTCTACGGCTTCGTCAAACAGTCCGGCGGACACGTGAAGATCTACAGCGAGGTCGATGAAGGCACCACGATCAGGGTCTACCTGCCGCGCCTGATGGGCGCATCGGTGCCGCAGACCGAGACCGCGGGCGAGCCGGAGCGCGGCCAGGCCGGCGAATGCATCCTGGTGGTCGAGGACGACGCCGACGTGCGCACCTACGTGGTCGAGACGCTCGACGGGCTCGGCTACGAGGTGCTCGAGGCGGGCGACGGCGACGAGGCCCTCAAGCTGATCGACAAGCACAAGAGCATCGACGTGCTGCTCACCGACGTGGTGATGCCCGGCATGAACGGCCGCAACCTTGCCGAGGAAGCACTGCGCCGGGAGCCGCGGCTGAAGGTGCTGTTCATGACCGGCTATTCGCGCAACGCCATCGTGCATCAGGGCCGGCTCGATGCCGGCGTCGCGCTGCTGCAGAAGCCGCTCAGCAGCGAGCAGCTCGCCAGCGCGATCCGGCATCTGCTCGACACGTAAAAAATCATCCCCGGCGCGGAACCTACCGCTGCGGCAGCATCATTCGTCGAAATCCCCCATCAGTTTGGGAACGTGGACTTGCGTCCGCGAGTTGACATCCGCGCGCGCCCGAACACGGGCGCGTTTGAGCGCAGGGGGAACAACACTGAACGAACTGACAGAGAGGAAAGCAACATGAATCGAAGCAAACTCCTCATGGCCGCCGCAGTCGCGGCTCTCATGGCGGGTTCTGGTTTCGCGCTCGGCCAGGGCGCCGGCGGGGGGCAGATGCCGGGTGGCGGCGCGTCGGGCGGCATGAGCCAGGGTCAGCATCAAGGTGGTGCCTCTGGCGGCGGATCGCGCGGCGGCAGCGAAGGCATGACCCAGCGCTCGCCGGGTGGCGAGAGCGGCGCCAGCGGCCAGGGCGCCGAGCCGAAGGGCTCGAACCAGCGCGGATCGCAGAACGAGCGGCGTGACGCAAGCCCGGGCGAGAAGGGCTCGAACGCGCGTGACGCGCAGGGGCAGGACCGCCGCGGTCAGCCCGAGCACAAGGGCGCGCAGGACCACCAGCGTGGCCAGTCCGGCACCACCGGCCAGGCGAGCCCCGATCGCACGCAGGATCGGAACCAGAACCGCGCCCAGGAGCGTAACCAGGACCGTGACCAGAATCGGACGCAGGACCGCGCGCAGGACCGCAATCAGGGCGGCCGCACCGGCACTGAGACCGATCGGACGCAGTCTCAGGGTGGCCGCACCGGCTCCGACACCAACGTGACCGGTCGGACCAACACCAACGTGAACCTGAGCAGCGAGCAGCGCACGAAGATCAAGGAGGTCGTGGTCAACCACCGCGACATTCCGCGCGTGAGCAACGTCAACGTCGACATCCGCGTCGGCTCGAGAATCCCGCGCACAGGGGTCAACCTCGTGGCGGTGCCGCAGGACATCATCACGATCTATCCGGAGTTCCGCCGCTATCGCGTCGTCATCATCCACGACGAGATCGTGTTCGTGGATCCGGACACCTACGAGATCGTGTTCGTGATGCCGGGCTAACGTTAAGCTGAGTTGAGTGCGGAGATGGGTCGGCGCGTCACGCGCCGGCCCATTTTCTTGCGGTGGTTACGACACCCCGCGCAGCTGCTCAATCGTGGTCAGCACCGCGTCGCCCATGTAGCGCATGTTCTCGAGCGAGCGCTCGGCCGCCTCCTTCTCGCCGTGCCCGCAGGCATCGGTGACGACCACCGGAATGAAGCCCAGGTCGGCACCGTGGCGCACCGTCGGATCGATGCCGATCTCGGTCGCGATGCCGCAGATCATGAACGACACCACCCCGCAATCGCGCAGCGCCATCGCGAGCGGCGTGCCTTCGAACGCCGACATCGAGATCTTGTCGAAGATCGCCTCGTCGGCGCGCACAGCGAGCTCGGCCGCGAGCTCGAAGCCCGGCGACCCGCGCAGAAACCACGGCTTGACCGCGTCGGGGCTGTCGAGACGCTGCCAAGCCATCGCCTGGCGCAGCTGGAACACGCCGGCGAGCCTGTTCGGCAACGACATGTGCCGCATGAAGAAGATGCGAAAACCGCGGCCGCGCGCGAGCTCGAGCACATCGAGCACCTTCTGCAGCACGGCCGGACCGTGCTTGAGCTGTGACAGGATACCGACCTGCATGTCGTAGACGACCAGGGCGCAGCGGTCGGGATGGACGATCTCGGCGAGCGATCTCGGGATGCGAGGACTGGTGAAAGGCATGGCGGCACTCTCCGGCCTGATGCGGCTCTTGGTGGAGCGACTAAGTGGTCGGACTTTGTGTCCTTATGACGAAGGCCGGTCGGGTGAGGCAACCGCCCGCAGCATCGATGCCGGCACTTCGACGGTGATGGTGCGGTGAATGAAATTCAGCAGCACGGCGACGCGGTGCTTGCTGTCGGCGCGTCGCACCTCGCCGGTCATGTCGGCGAACGGCCCCTCCTCGACGCGCACCGCCGCGCCGGGCGCGAAGCTGACACCGGAGGTGGTGAGGTCGAACTCGCCCGCCGCCTCGGCGCGGCGCAGCCGCTCGATCACCGCGTCGGGGATGCAGGCGGGCACGTTCGGATCGCGATAGAGAACATAGGCGACGCCAGGCGTCGCGTTGATCGCGCCCCACGGCTCGCGCTCGGCATCGAAGGACGCGAACAGGTAGCGCGCGAACAGGGGGCGCTTCACCACGGCACTGCGGCGCGCGTGGCGCACGGTCCTGGTCTCGCAGGGCAGATAAACCGGAAAGCCGAGCGCCTCGATGCCGAGCCTCGCGCGCATCTCGCAATTCACGCCGGTATGCACCACGTGCCAGGCGCGGCCGAGCGGACGACTGATCGGCGCGACCGGTGTCTCTGTCGCGTGCAGGTGCGGCGCGACGGCTTCGGCGATCCTGCGTGGAGCTTTATCGGTGCATGATCTTTTTCCGACCTGCCTTCGCCCGCCGAAGCATCCGGCCACACGGTTGGGCCTTGCCAGGGCTTCGCGCAGGCGGGAAACCGGCGTCCACTTTTCGGGATCATGCATCATGTCGCTCCTCCGGTGGCGGTGCGTTGTGTGTCGGCGGAATATCCGGGCGGCCATTGCGCCGGCGCGAGGAATGCCCTGCCCTCATCGTCGGCGCGGCGCATCTGGGTGAGGCCGAAGCTCGCGCCGACCTCGTTGCGGCGACCATCGTGGTAGTCCCACCAGGCCTGCCATTCGGGCGTGCCCGTGCGGATGGCGACGAGCTGCGGCGCCGCCGGCACGGGCTCCGCCTCTGCGATATCCGCGAAGCGCTGCTGGCTGAGCCACGTCACCGCCTGCGGCACGAAACGCGTGCCGAGCTCACCGCGCCGCCGCGCCTCGTCGGTGCGGCGCCTGGCACCGGCGATAATCACCGCCGGATCAATTCCCGACCGGACCAGCGCATCGAACTTCTTCTGCGCCGGCGTCTTCGGATTGTCGCCGTCGCGCCTCGGATACGCGGCCCAGAATTCGTCGAAGTTTTCGGGCGCGGCCGGCGGCGTCGCGCCAGCGACCCGCCGACTCCGTGATTCTTCTCGTGGTGGTGAGTGTGACTGTGGTTGTGCATGCATTTGCTCTGCATCTGCAGGCGCTTTGCCGTGTCGCTGCTGCGCGGCGGCGCGGCGCTTGCTCGAAATGTCCTCGGCATGGGCGAGCTCGGCGTCGATGCGCTTGTGGATCCAGCCGGGGCCGAACAGCGCGGCGATCACCGGCCGTGCCTTCTTCCACTGCGCCGGCGTCATGCAGGCGATGCGCGCAAGCTGGGTGTCGTCATGCGGCAGCGCGCCGGTCTGCCAGTAATGCATGATCAGCAGGAGATACGCGCCGTGCTCCGCCGCGCAGAGATGGGCGGTGTCGGCACGGTAATCGGCGATGTAGAGCGGCATCCACGGGCGGTTCACGGCGCGCCCTGCCACGGCGCGACGGCCTGACGCAGCGCCAGCGCCCAGTCGCGCACGCTCGCGCTGGCCGGCATGGTGGCGCCGACGCGATCGACGACGGCCTTGTACTTGGCGACCGCGTGCAGCACGGTGGTGTGATCGCGTCCACCGAACTGACGGCCGATCTCCGGCAGGCTGCGCAGCGTGAAGCGCTTGGCGAGGCCCATGGCGACGTGGCGCGCCTGAACCAGCGGCAAGGTGCGCCGCGCCGCGTCGAGATCGCGGACCTCGACGCCGAACACCTCGGCGACGATGCGCTTGATCTCGCCGATCGGAATCGCACACGACGGCGTGCGGTCGAAGTCGTCCCACATGGACGCCACCGTCGCGGCGAGCTCGTCGAGCGGCGCGAGCCGGGGCGGAATCGCTTTCTGCAACAGGATCGCATCGAGAATGCGAGCCGCGTCCTTGACGGTGCCGGCACCGACGCCGAAGCGCCGCGCCACGAAGGCGATGCCGCGCCGCCGCGCGATCGCAATGGCGATGCGCCGCGCGCGCGTCGCCGGCGCCGACAGACCGCCGAGCAGCACGGTCGGCGCGATGCCGGTCGCCTGCGCGACGGCGACGACCACGTCGCGGATCGCATCGGGTATGCGCAGCGGCGCCAGCTCCGGCTCGGGCGCCGCGACCATGGCGACGCCGGTGACCGGGGTGACTGGCGCGCTCGGCGCAATCAATGCGGGCTTCTGCATCAACCGGGCGCGCGTCGCGGCGTAGCTCGCTTTCAGCTCGGCCGTGGAGGCAAAGTTCTTGGTGTCCTGCGTTTCGACCGCTGGCATGGCTTTCCCCGTCATCATTTGCGCATGTCCTTTTTCGGACCTGCCTTCGCCCGCCGAAGCTCGGAGCCACACGGCAAGCATTGCCCCAGGCTTCGCGCAGGCGGGAAACCGGCGTCCACTTTTCCGGGACATGCATCGGAAACTTCGAAATCGTCGGCGGTCACCTCGCCGTCGGTCGCCGCGCGGATTTGCTTGATCGTGTCCCAGCTCGGCCGGATGAGGCCGCGCCGGATCCGGTTGACGGTGACGCGCGAGCGTCCAATGCGGCGCGCGAACTCGCCGTCCCGGAGCTTTTCCCGGGCCATGTAGTCTGAAAGTTGCATGCGGATTTTGTACGTTGAGCGTACAATCAGAGTCAAGCCGATGTACACATTCCACTATACAGCGCTGGAAAAATAGTGCATGCTGTGTACATGGTCGTGTCACGGCTCAAACGGCCCTATGGCCGCACTTTCATTCGCAACTGGCGCACCCACCGCCATTTGACGCTCGCCCAGCTGGCGCAGCGGATCGGCACCACGCACGCGACGCTGTCGCGCATCGAGCGCGGGCTGCAGCCCTATAATCAGCCGCTATTGGAGGCCCTTGCCGAGGCTCTGCAGACCGACCCGGCCTCACTCCTGATGCGCAATCCGGACGACCCGGAGGGCATCTGGTCGGTGTGGGAGAACGCCAAGGAGGGCCAACGCCGGCAGATCGTCGAGATCGCCAAGACGCTGGTGAAGACCGGGACGTAGGGCCGCGGCTGCTTTCCTTCCGGTGTACACAGACTTGTTCAGCCGCGGGCTCACATTGTACATTGCAAGCACATTTGGCTTCGGCGCCAGTTACACCTCACGTACAATTCTCCCGGTCCACCCGGGAGACCTGCCCTGCCCCATTACCGCGACTGCCATTACCGCGACTTGGTGCGCGACGACCTCACGTTCGATCGCGCCGTCATCATGGCGATCGCGGTCTCGCGTGCCCGCGCCAGCGCGCCGCCGGCGGGACGCTGGCGCCGCTGGCTCGCGGACGAGCTGCGCCTAGTGTGGGGCTCGGCGCTGGCGCTGCGCGAGGCGCGTCGCGCCGCGGCGCAGATCGCGGCGCTGACGGTGACCGAACGCGCCGCGCGGCAATGCGAGCTCAAGGCTGCGCTCGCCGAGAGCGCCATCCCGTCACGCGCGGCCGAGGCGGCGGCGCTGCGCGAGCAGGCTACCGCGATCCGCACAGGAGAGAAGCGCGCGGCGGCGTGATCGCCGCCGATCCGTTACTGCTCCGGCTCGCTGCGATTGGCCAGGCACGGATCGAGCACGGCGTGGTTCGGGTCGAGCCTCTGGTAGCCGCCCTTCATGTAGACGCGCTCGCCGATCTTCATGTCGTTCGACTCGTAGGTCACGCACATGATGCGCACGTCGCCGCACATGGTGAGATACCAGAGCGCGCCGTCGGTGCGCACCGAGGTGAGCTCGCCGACCACCGAGAGGTCGATCCTGAACTGCGCGTCGCCCGGCAGGCCGGCCGACATGCGGCGAAGCTCGTCGCAGCGCGCGAAGGATTGCGCCGGCTGATCGCCGTACGAGAAAGCGGGACGCCCCGCGAACACGTCCTCGGCACCGGCCGGCGCGAGCGGCAACAGCATGGCGAGAGCAAAACCGGCGATACGCGACATCGAGTCTCTCATCGGATCGAGACACGGCAACCGCACCACAAGCTTGGCGAAAAGATGATTGCGTCCGCGCGTGATCCCGAAAAGTGGAGGCCGGTTTTCGGACAAGATCACGCGCACAACAACAGGATCCCGTGCTACCACCTCGGCGACATCCGGGGAGACCCAGCATGTACAGTCCGATCCTCGCGCCGCTGATGGCGCTCGTCCTGTGGTCGTTCGTGATGTGGGCCTGGCTCTACGCGACGCGGCTGCCGGTCGTGATCCGGAACCCGATCGGCCGCGACCCGAACGCCACCTATTCCGAACTGCAGAAGCAGATCCCGCCGCGCATCCGCTGGAAGGCCGACAACTACAACAACCTGATGGAGCAGCCGACGCTGTTCTATGCCGTCGCGCTGGTGCTCGCGATCATCGGCGAGGGCGGCGGACTCAACGCCGGCCTCGCCTGGCTCTACGTCGTCCTGCGCATCGCGCACAGCCTGGTGCATGCGATCGTCAACGTCATCGTGGTGCGCTGGGCGATCTTCATGGCCGCGTCGGTGGTGCTGCTCCTCCTCTCGCTGCGCGCGGCGCTGGTCGTGTTCGCGGGGGTGTGAATCTCAAAACCCGAGGCCGCGCCCCACAGCGGCAAGCGCGGTGCCGATCAGCATGGCGCCGAGCGCGCTGCCGCTCGCGGCCATGGTCACGACGGCGGCCGCGACCGCGACCCAGATGCGCGGCGAGCCGGACAAGGTGGCCGGCACCACGATCGCGATCAGCACCGACGCCGCCATGTATTTCAGGAACGCCTCGATGCGCGGCGTGATCGGCACGCAGGACATGATCCAGACGCCGCCGATGCGGGTCGCGAACGTCACGAGGCTCAGCAGCAGCACGGCGCCGATTGCCGCCCATTCCTCAACCATGGCGCCACGCCCCGATGATGCCGCCGGTCAGCGCGCCGGCGATGATGTGCCAGCCCGGCGGCAGCAGATACGAGCCGGCGAGCGCGACCGCAGCCGCCGCGACCCACGGCAGCAGGTCGGCGCGGCCCTTCCATTGTCCGACGATGATCGCCGCGAAGTAGGAGACCATCACTACGTCGAAGCCGAACCGCGACAGGTCGCCGAGCAGCGAGCCGGCGGCAACGCCGACCGACGTGCCGGCCATCCAGCAGATCCACATGGTGAGGCCGCTGCCGAGCAGGATGCCGGCGTCCATCTCGCCGCGCTCGCGCGCGGCCATGGCCTGCGCAAAGTTGGCGTCGCTCAGAAAGAACAGCGCCGCGAGACGGCGAATCCGCGGCACGCGCAGGAGCCACGGGGCCAGCACCGCGCCGAGCAGGATATGCCGCGCATTGACCGCGAGCACGGTGAGCGCGAGCGTCGCGAGCGGCAGCGGCGCGACCCACAGGTCGAGCGCCGCGAACTGCGACGCGCCCGCATAGATCAGGGCGCTCATCAGCAGGCTCACCTCGGCGGAAACCTGCTTGGCGGAGGCGGCGACGCCGAAGGCGATGCCGAACGGGATCACGAACGCAGCGACCGGCGCAATCTCGACGCAGCCGCGCCAGACGCCGCTCGCGGTGAAACGCGGAATTTCAGGCGGATTCATTCGGGGATGGACCGTAGGATGGGTTGAGCCATAAGGGCGGTCACGCCCGTCTTCGACGGGCTATGGCGAAACCCATCGCCACGATTCATCATGATGGGTTTCGCTGCGCTCAACCCATCCTACAAGCAACAAGCTCGCCGGTCAGGACAAATTGAACCGCCGTGTGACGTCGTCAGCGAGCGCGCGGAAATCCTCGATGGCGTGCGCGTTGATCCGGTAGCGCCGCAGTGGCTTGCACTCGCCAAACGCCTCGGCGACACTGACATCGGTGCGGATGCCGCGCATCACCTGGTCGCCGCCGAAGCCGCTGATCAGCCGATCGAGCACCACCTTCTGCATGTTGGTACGGAAATCGACCCGCGTCGGCGTGACGACGAGGCCGAGCAGCGCCGCGTGCATGTTCACCACGACGTGGTGATAGGTGCGCGCGAACATCCGCACGCCATCGAGCGAGAGATAGTCGAGCGCGGTCGGCACCACCACGCCCTCGGAGGCCATCAACGCGCAGACGATGATGTCGGCCGCGACCGGCGGCGAGTCGAGCAGCACCACGTCGTAGAACGGCCGGATCGCCTCGAGCGCCTGAGCGAGGCAGCGCGGGTCGCCGGTCCGGACCGCGCCGTCGAAATGGCGGTCGGCGGCGATCAGATGGACGTATGGCTCGCTGGTCGCGCGAATGGCGCCGGAAAGGTCGACGCGCGACTTTCGGAACGCGACATGAAGCGTATCGGCGGAATCGTTGGCGCGGATGCCGAAGCCGAGCCCCGCATGGCCCTGCGGATCGAGATCCGCCAGCAGAACCCGGTAGCCGCGTGCACCGAGCTCCGCCGCCAAGTTGACGGCGATGGTCGATTTGCCGGTGCCGCCTTTCCGATTCGCGATGGCGAGGACGCGCGCGTGCATCGAATCCCTGTGCTCTTCCGGCGCGGACCGGAAGCTACGCTGCAACAAAACTCACGTGGAAAAATCGGCATTTAGCCGAATCGCGTCATATTACCGTCATTGGCGATTCGGTTGTCAATGCGCGGGCGGCATATCGACACGCGTGAGGTAAATTTCGGGCGCCGATGTGGCAGCGGGGATACCTCCTCGACTGCGCATGTCCTTTCTCGGAAGACCGGTGACCACTTTTCCGGGGGGACATGCGCTAGTGCGCGGCGAGCGTCATCCCAGCAAGGGCGACCAGAATGACGAGCACGACCGCCAGCTGGTAGCGCCAGGGCGGCTCGGGCCAATGCCTGTGCTCATCGGGTCGGCCGAAGGTGAATGGGGCTGTACGAGCCATCGCAACCTCCCGATTGCGTTGGACGCCGGCCACTCCCGGCGTCACGGACCCCGGAACGATGCTATATAGCACGTTGCGCGCATCGACGCGCTATGAAGCGCATCACACTCGCCCACTCACATTTGCTTCCGCAAATGTTGAAATCATATCATTGGCGCGTACGCGTGGATCCTGGCACGCCCGGCGATGACTCAACACCGTGAGACATTTGACCATGACGCGCGTCATCCTGGTTGCCGTCGCACTTCTCACCGCATACTCGGCCGCCGCCGACCCGATCGAAATTCCGACGTTCGTGGCCTTGCCGAAGCCGGCACCGACCGCGACGATCCAGTACGGACCCGCCGACGTGCAGGCGATCGACGTATTCCGTCCGGACGGCGACGGCCCGCATCCGGTCGCGATCCTGATTCATGGCGGCTGCTGGAGCGCGGGGACAGCGGGGCGCGAGCAGGTGCGGCCGATCGCGGCGGATCTCGCGCGGCGCGGCATCGCCGTGTGGAGCATCGGCTACCGGCGCGTCGACGAAGCGGGAGGCGGGTTTCCCGGCACGTACCAGGACGTGGCGGCGGCGATCGACCGTATCCGCAGGGAGGCGGCGACGTATCGCCTCGACCTCTCCCGCACGGTGCTGGCCGGACATTCCGCCGGCGGCCACCTCGCCTTGTGGGCGGCCTCGCGCGATCAGCTTCCGGACGGACATGCCCTGCGCGGCGCGCAACCGTTCGTGCCGCCGGTCGTGATCAGCCTCGGCGGTATCGGCGACCTCAAGGCGTTCGCGCGCGTGGTTCAGATGGTCTGCGGTCCCGGCGTGCTCGAGCAGCTAGTCCCGGCGAACGCCGCGGATCCCTATGCCGACGTGTCGCCGCTCGCGCTGCCGCCGCCCGCGAGCCGCATCATCATGGTCAGCGGCGTGATCGACCGGGCGGTGCCGCCTTTCGCCGCGCACGACTACGCGCGCGCGATGCAAAAGAAGCGCGACGTGCCGGTCGAGCTCGTCGATATTCCGGAGGCCGGCCACTTCGACTTGGTGACGCCCGGCACGCCGGCGTGGGCCGACATCAGCGCGCGTATCGCCGCAGCCCTGGGCGTGGTCAGAACGGCTCCTTGAACGGCCGCAAATCGACCTCCTGGGTCCAGGCCGAGTGCGGTTGGCGATGAATCTGCCAGAAGGTCTCGGCGATCGCCTCGATGGCGAGCAGGCCGTCCTCGCCCCGCTCCTTGATCCGCTCGGGGATCCGGCTGAGCAGGCGATCGCCGGCAATGCCTCCGTCGACGACCACGTGGGCGACATGAATGCCGAGCGGACCATATTCGCGCGCCATGCTCTGCGAGATCATGCGCAGCCCGGCTTTGGCGGCCGAGAAATGCGCGAAGCCCGGCTTGCCGCGGATGCTGGCCGAGGCGCCTGTGAAGATGACGGTGCCGCGTCCGAGTGGCACCAGACAGCGCGCCGCTTCCCGGCCGACCAGGAATCCGCCGAAACAGCCGACCCGCCAGAAATCTTCGAACTGCTGCGCAGTGAGCTCGCGGAAATCAATGCGCTGGTTGTTGCCCGCGTTCGACACGACGAGATCGACCGGCTCGCGGCCCTCTTGCGCCGCCATGGCGCGGTCGAACAGCCGCACGACATCGTCTTCGCGGGTCGCGTCGGTCACGACCGGCTCGGCACTGCCGCCGCGTGAGACGATCGTCTCCACCGCCTTCTCGATCTTGGACTGCGTCCGCCCGGCGACGAAGACGTGATAGCCACCCTCGGCGAAGCGACGGCACACGGCTGCGCCAAGTCCCCGCTCGGCACCGACGCCCACGACGATCGCGCTCGGCTTGCTCATGCTCTCACCCGGGATTGCGACTTGCGGCTCATGGTCCTGCGGCGCGACACCGCCATGGGCGCTTCATCGCCGTCTCCAAATCGCTCCCGCGTTCGCGGCCCCGTCACCGGGCCGGCGGCAAACGCATGCCCGGCCTGGGTGATCGGTTGCCCGGTGCGGGAGTCGGTCAGGACCGGATCTACCGCCGCCCCGGTCTTGCGATCGACGACGATGACGCTCGCACCTTCCGGAGCGAAGTGCCTGTTGCCCCACGCCAGCAGCGACACCAGCACGGGATAGAAATCTCGGCCGCGCTCGGTCGGTACATAAGCATCGCGCGGCGGACGCTCGCAGTAGCGGCGACGTTCGAGCAGGCCCGCGTCGACCAGGGCGTTGAGCCGGCGTGTCAGCATGTTCGGCGCGATGCCGAGGCTGCGCTGGAGCTCATCAAAGCGCGTCGTGCCGCGCAGGGCATCGCGCATGATGAGCATGCTCCACCATTCGCCGACCCGTTCGAGTCCGCGGGCGATCGGACATCGCATCCTGCCAAAGCTCGTGCGCTGCATTTGACACCACATAGCCCAGTTACTATCATCATGCAAGTCATACTGGCGCCCGCCCCCGCCGCACCACGGGAAACTCCATGTCAGCCCCCCAACCCGAACCGAAGACACAACGCAGCTTCTGGATCGCCGTGATCTGCGGAGCCGTCATCCTCACCATCGGCGTCGGCGCCCGGCAGAGCTTCGGTATCTTTCAAAAGCCGATCGCCGCCGATCTCGGCGTCGGGCGCGAATTGTGGTCGTTCGCGAATGCGCTCGCCATGCTGCTGATGGGCGCATTCTCGCCATTCGCCGGCAATATCGCCGATCGTTTCGGAACGGCGCGCACCGTCGCCGGCGGCGGCGCGCTTTATGCCGCCGGCATGTTCGTGATCGCGTTCGCGACCGAAGGCGTCACGCTCACCGTCGGCAACGTGATGTGCGGCATCGGCATGGCCGCCGCCGGATTCGGTCCGATCTTCGGCTCGATCACACGGCAGACGCCGCCGGCGCAACGCTCGGTCGCGCTCGGTGTCGCGACCGCCGGCGGCTCGTTCGGCCAGTTCGCCATCGTGCCGTTCGCCTCCGTGCTGCAGAACCGGCTCGACAACTGGCATACGACCATGCTCATCCTCGCCGTGATGTCGCTGGTGATGATCCCGCTCGCCATTGCGCTGCGCGAGCAGCGCACCGCGGGCACGAGCCAAGCCGCGGCTCACGTGCAGAACAGCAAGGACGCGCTGCAGGAGGCGTTCCAGACCCAGGGCTTCTGGCTGCTGACCATCGGCTTCTTCGTGTGCGGCTTTCACGTGTCGTTTATCGGCTTGCACCTCCCGGCCTACATCTCCGACAAGGCGGTCAGCATGTCGTTCTTCGGCGCGTCCATTTCGGCGCTCGAACTCGGCGGCTGGGCGATCGGCCTGGTCGGTCTGTTCAACATCATCGGATCGCTGATCTGGGGCTGGCTCGGCAGCCGCTATCCGAAGAAGGACATGCTTGCGCTCCTTTACGCGTTGCGCGCGCTCGGCTTCGTCGTGTTTCTGGCCTTGCCGCTCTCCTGGGTGTCCGTGCTGGTGTTCGCGGCGACGCTGGGCTTCCTCTGGCTCGGCACCGTGCCACTGACCAGCGGCCTGGTCGGCTACATTTTCGGACCGACGCACATGTCGATGCTGTGGGGCATCGTGTTCTTCAGCCATCAGCTCGGCAGCTTTCTCGGCGGCTGGGGCGCCGGGCGGCTCTATGACATCCAGGGCAATTACGACATGATGTGGTGGACCTCGGTCGGGCTCGGCGTTTTCGCCGCCGTCATTCACTGGTGGATCCGCGAGCGTCCGGTGCCGCGACTGATGCCTGCGTCAGCGCCTGCATGAAGACGACCGCCAACACACCTTATGTACTTCTCTGGTCGACGGGAATCGTCGCCGTGATGCTTTGTGTGGCGGCGTTCCTGTTGTGGGGCATCAACGGTGCAACCACCCTGTTCGACATGATCGTCGCCTGGTGCATGTGAGCGCGGCCTGCCCCGCGTCAGCCCGCCCCGCCGTTGCCGTGATGATGAAGCGCGTGCCAGGCCGCCGTTCATCGGCGCGACACGTTGCCCGGCCTAGGAACAGCGCGGGGCGACTTCAGCATCATCATCATTATGATCACCGAACGGAGGGAGACATGAAACGAGCCGTGCTGCCTGTGCTCGCAAGCCTGGCATTGTCTGCACTTGCGCCAAACTTCGCCGCCGCCCAGACGGTCCAGAGCGAAGCGGCGGCGCATCCGCGCATCGTCGCGGCAATCCGCGAAATGGAGGACGCCATCCGCTATCTGGAAGCCGCGCCGCACAATTTCGGCGGCCACAAGGCCGCCGCCATTCAGGCCACGCGCGCCGCCATTGCCGAGCTGCGCGCGGCGCTCGCGTTTCGCGCCCGGCAGGATCGCTGAACAGGTTTGAGAACGAAACACGGGCACGGCGCTCGCGCGCCGTGCCCGCCATTGGTGCCACGCCGCGGTCACGCCCGGCTCGAGCCGACTTATTCAAGGCTGCGGCGATAGTCCCGCGGCGTGCATCCCGTCATGCGGCGGAATGCAGCGCTGAACGCGCTCGGGCCGGCATATCCCACATTCATCGCGATCTCGGTCACCGACCTGCCCGGATCTGCCAGCAACGCCTGTGCGCGTTCGATGCGCCGCGCCATCAAGTAGCGATGGGGCGGATCGCCGAAGGATTGCTTGAACGCCCGCACGAAGTGAAAGGGACTCAGGCGTGCGACATCCGCCAGCGCGTCAATTGTGACGTCCTCGGCGAGACGCTCGCGGATGAATTCCATCACGCGCTTGCGCTGCCACGGGGCGAGCCCGCCCGGGTCGGCACGCGTCGATGTCGGCCTGTCCTGGAGCCGCAGGAGCTCGTGCGCCAACAGGCCGCCAAGCACGTCGGCGTACATGTGATCGCTCGGGTCCAGGCTGCCGATCTGCGCCTGCAACTTGCGAACGGTCGCCCAAATGCCAGCGTCCTCGAACAGCAACCGAGGCTGGAGCTCGGCCTCGGCGAAACGGAGATCGGGATCGACGAGCACCGTCTGCGGATCGATGTACAGGCAGATCGAGCGCGTCAGCAGCCGCGGCTTCTGCACGCCGAAGAACCTTCTCCCCGCCGGCACGAGCATCAGCCTGTTGGAGTAGTTGCGCATCGTCGATACCGGCAGGCCTTCGATGAAGGTCTCGCCGTCGTATCGCACGCCCTGCTCGACGGCGACGAGCAGATGGAACTGCTCCTGGAAGTGATACTCGAACGGCTCGTGGCTGATCAGCTGTACCGTTTTCGCCTGAACGCCGCGCCAGTGAGCGGTTTGATGCTTGACGACCTCGGCGGGATGGAAGTCGACCGTCGGCATTTCTGCGACCGCGAGCTCAGGTCGAGACGCGCCTGAGCCCGGAATGTTTGCAGCCGGTTGAAGGTCGAACGAGTGGTCGAAGCCACCATCGATGGGACGATCCGCAACACGATCCATGACACCATCCTGTGTTGGGTTTCGGTTGTTGCCCTCCCATCGCTTCTCCCTGCATGGCGATCCGACCTCGCGGCCCGCATTCTTCAACCGGCGTCGGGCCGGTCGCACATAATGCCCGCCGCGGCACACCTCAACCTGTGAAGCGCGTCACACCTCGATCCGTGGAGCGAGACCGGATCACGGCGAGTTGATGGGCGCGTGTCCGGTGCTGGATTGCCGGCACGGAGCACGCGACCGCAAGCGGGCGACAGTCGCCGCAAGTTCCAGGCTGCACTCAGCCGGAACGGCCCCCTAATAAGCCGATGCGTTCGCGCCGGGCGAGCCACAACATCCGTAACATTCGTGGAGCAATCACATGACAAGCTTTGCAGGTGCAGCCACGCTTGCCGCCCTGTTGGCCGCCGGCCTCGCAACCGCATCACCGCGGCCCAAGGCCAGCACGGTCGACGCCGCGGTCCGTGAGGGCCAGGCCACCGTCACCGAATTGGGCCCCGACGCGAAAGCCGTCACCTATTGGGTGATAGCGTCCGATGGCTGGCAGGTTGTGACCACCGTCGACACGGTGATCAACCGGGGCAGCGACGCCGAACGGCACGCGGTGGTGCGTTTCTCGACGGTGCTGCTGCCCAGCCAGTCCCACCTGATCTCGGTCCCCGCGTTAGGCGAGCCACAGCAAATGCTGCGCGTCCGCCGCGTCGGCGACCGCATCGAGGTTGCGCGGATCCCCAGTTCGACGTGACTGCAATGCTCTCGCGTTGTGAAGAGCTCCGGCAACGCCGGCGGCGCCGGATCACGACGCGTGACCTGCAAGGGTGCGACTGGCCGCAATCCCGCGCGGATCGAGCCCCGCAAGCATGAACGCAAGGATGACACCATGACTGATCTGACCACACGAACATTGAATCGACTCGGACAGCAGCTGCGCGGCCGCCTGTCGAGGCCGGGCGACCGCGGCTACGCGGCGGCGACGGCGATCTGGGCAAAGCCGGTCGGCCGCACGCCGCGGGCGGTGGTGCACTGCCAGACACCCGAGGACGTGCAGCTCGCCATTCGGGCCGCGCGCCACTGCGATCTTCCGTTGTCGGTCCGCGGCGGCGGCCACGACTGGGCCGGCCGCGCGCTGTGCGACGGCATCGTCATCGACCTGAGCGGCATGAACCGCGTGCGCGTTGCCAGCGACGGGCACACGGCGCGAATTGCGGGAGGCGCCCGGGCCGCGGACGTCGTCGCCGTGACGGACCGGCTCGGCGTCGCACCGGTCACCGGCTCGGTCGGTGCGGTCGGCATGGCCGGCCTCACCCTCGGCGGCGGTTATGGACCTTTGATCGGCCGGTTCGGGCTGACGCTCGATAATCTCGTCGGCGCCGAGATCGTTCTCGCGGACGGACGCCTCGCCTTCGCCGCACGGGACAACGAGGACGAGCTGTTGTGGGCGTTGCGCGGCGGTGGCGGCAACTTCGGCGTGGTGACCGCCATGCACCACCGCCTGCACAGCCTGCCGAGCGTCCGCACCGGCATGCTTCTCTACCCATTCGGCGAGGCCGAGACGGTGCTCGCCGGATGCGCCGAGATCGCGGCTGCGGCGCCCGATGAGCTGACGGTCCAGCTCGGATGCGTGGTCGGACCGGACGGCGCTCCCCTGGTGATGGTCCTGCCGACGTGGTGCGGCGCGCCGGACGAAGGCGAAGCGCAGCTTTCGGCTTTTCTCCAGCTCGGAACACTGCTCGCCGGCAGCCTGGACGAGATGCCTTATGGCCGCTCGCTGACCATGTTCGACTCCTATCTCGCCAACGGACAGCGCGTGCTCATGGAGACGTGCTGGGTTCCCGAGCTCGACTACCGCTGCGTTGATGGCTTCATCGAGGCCATGGTGGCGGCCGTCTCGCAGGGTTGCGCCATCTTCACGCACGAGTTCAGAGGCGCGGCCTCGCGCGTTCCGGCGGAAGCGACGGCGTTCGGACTGCGCCGCGATCATGTGCTGATCGAGATTCTCGCGACCTTCGCCGATGATTCGGACGAACAAGCCGAGGCGCGGCACCGGCAATGGGCGCGCGACGCGCTCGCGTCGTTTGACGCAGTGGCGTTGCCCGGCGGGTATCCGAACCTGCTTGCCGGCGACGACGCCGACCGGGCCGCGCAGAGTTATGGCGGCAATGCCGGGCGGCTCATCGATGCCAAGCGTCGCTACGATCCGGACAATGTCTTCCGTTCCGCGATTCCGCTGCCCGCACGCGATGTCGTGGCGGCCATTCACTGAAGGAGAAGGAGAGTCAAATGATGCTCAGCACGAAACGCCAAGGCTTTCTCCGAGCAGTGCAACGACGCATGTTTGCGCTGGCTGCGCTGACGATCGCAACCGCGTATGCAGCCGCGAAGGCCACCGCTGCGGACACCGCACAAGTCGCCCGCGGACAGTATCTCGTGCAGCTCGGCGGGTGCAACGACTGCCACACGCCCGGTTATCTGCTCGGCAAGGCCGACATGGCGCGCTTTCTCGGCGGCTCGGATGTCGGCTTCGAGACGCCCGGCCTCGGCACGGTCGTCGCGCCGAATCTGACGCCCGACAAGGATACCGGGCTTGGCACCTGGACCAAGGACGAGATCGCGACGGCCATCCAGACCGGCGTGAGACCCGACGGCCGCATGCTCGCGCCCGTCATGCCATGGCGCGCCTATGCCGCGCTGACGAAGTCGGATGTCGGCGCCATCGTCGACTATCTGAAGAGTTTGCCGCCGATCAGCAACAAGGTCCCGGGTCCGTTCGGCCCGAGCGAGAAACCGTCGGTGTTCCGCATGACGATCGTGCCTCCGGACGGCGCCGGTCCGCGCTGACGGCATTCGGCGAACTGAGACAAACCACGGGCACGGCGCTTGCGCGCCGTGCCCGATTTGCATCCGCCAGCTTGGATCAGCGGGTCCGTGTGCTCAGCGCACCGCCACCATGCACGGCGCCGGCGCCGGCCGGACCGAGCAGTGCCGCGAGCGGCGCGACGAAGCGGAACGATGATGCGCGAGGCATGGCGTTCTCCGTGAAGAATGAATCAGTTCAGGCAATTCGTCGGAACAAGCGGAACCCGATCCGACGCCGGAACAAAAAAATCACGATTTACCAGATAGTTGTTCGCTGCATCCTCGATCGCGAATGCACTCTTTGCACAATTCGCCACGTCGATGTGACGGCTGCGGCGCGCGACGCGGCGGCCACGCGTGCAACCGGGTGCGCACGACGCGTACAGCGGATGTCAACCAAAATCTGAAAAACGTGCGTGCACTGTGTCCTGCGTGCCACCGTGGTCTTGGAATTTTCACAAATGCACGCGCGGACCATTGCGCGCGACCGCGACGCGCAAGATAGTCGGTCGGCACGTCGGGCATTTGGGCAATGCACTGAAGGGGCTGGGGGTTCGGCACCTTCGATGCCGTGGGGACGAGGCCGCCGTGGCGTCTGCGGACGTCACGGCGGCCTTCCCGTTTTTGCGAGGCCCTTCCGTTTACGCGGTCGTCAACGGACCACGCCGGCGCACGACGACTGCCTTGGCTATCAAAACCATCGCAATCCGTATTTCTCCGCGCGTGCGAAACGTCGTGGGCGCGCCGGATGTGGCCAGCGCGCCGACGCCCGCTTCCATGTCGCCCGCCGGAACCAAGCGTCGCTGCTGAACGTTCCCCGCGCGAGGGCGTCGAACCATGCAGGAGAGCCAGTCATGGCCAAGACGACAGCGCGTCAACGCAGAACGACCGGACGAGTGATGCACGAGTTCGCCCATGGCGAGCTCAAGCGCGGCCGTGGCGGTCGCGGCGGCCGCGTCAAGAGCCGCCGCCAGGCAATCGCGATCGCGCTCAAGGAGGCCGGCACATCGAAATACGACAGCAAGCGCGAGAACCGGAAGAATTTTGCGCGCACACGCCGCAAGGAGCGGCGCGGCGAGACCGCGCAGCAGGAGCGCGAGGGCCGCTCGCATCTCGGCGCGCGCGGCGAGCGCGAAAGCAGCCGCGCGATGGGCGGCCGCAACGCCAGCAAGCAGACCGCGCGGGGACGCAAGGCGGCGCGCACGCGCGCACGCGGCGGCAGCGCCACGAAAGCTCAGCTCTATCGCCGCGCCAAGGCACGCCACATCCCGGGCCGCTCGAAGATGAGCAAGCGCCAGCTCGAGAACGCGCTGCATTAGGCCTGCACGCGTAGGCAGTCCCTGTTCAACGGGGAGTAGCCGTTCCCTGCTGTTTCTGCATCCGCCGGACAGGAAAATTCAGCGACCCTTCAAAATCGAGCGCCACCATCTCGCTCGCGTAGTGCCGACGTGCGCGCGAACTTCTCGACCTCTTGTAGCCGCGAAATAGCGTCTCGGCCTCCGCATAGGCCTCCGCCATGATCGACAACGGTGGTGGTGCAAACGGGTGGGACTGGGGTTCGGGAGATTCAGCATACCAGGCGCGGGCGTGCTCGAGTTGCGCACTGAGCAGGAGGAATCTTGTGTCGACATCCGCGTATTCATTCCGACGTTGGCGCAATGTCACCTCGGCGCTGCCGACCTCGCTCAACATGATGGGGATCGAGATTATGCGCTGCCAGCGCCTCGTCCTGAAAAAAGCGATCAGGTCGGCGTTCATGTTTCCCCGCCCCCGCTGGTCCGGTCGTGAACGCACCGAACCGTAATCGGGGCGATAGAACCCTTCCGGGATCCTGGCCTTCACGACCTGCTCAGGAAAGCTGCGGTAGTCCGGGCCGTGGCGAATGACGACCCTTTCGAACCGCATCCGTTTGACCTTGCCGCCGATCTCCACACGCGCGATGAACGCGCCGCCCCTGCGCTTGGCGCTGATGAAACGGCCCTGAATGTATTTGAACTTGCAGTAACGCTCGAGAATCGCGAGCACGAACCAATTGAGCGGCGCCTGGCGCGGCCCATAGATCGTCGGTGTCTTCCCGAGGACCGTGATGGGGATTTTGCGCCTGACAAGGCGGGATATTCCGGCCGGCAGCTTCGAGAAGATATATTTGAAATTGAAACCACTCACCATCTGGGCGATTTCACAGCTGGCGAGGGCAAGAACCCGCTCCTCGATTTCCCTCTCGATCTCCAGAACCAGTTGCGGGTCGAGTCTTGCTCCAGCATCAAATTCCGCCAGCCGACCGTCGATGACGTCGAAAATCTCTCGCGTCATGTGGCCGATCCGGTCGGAGCCGAAGGGGCGCGCTCCATCCGCTTTCCTGAGGGCCGCGAGCTCATCCCGCTTTGCCCAGTACCATGACACGAAAGGCGCGACCTCCGGATAGCGTTCAGCTCCCCGCTCGATCTGTCGATGCTCCAATGCGCCGATGCCTTGCGCGTAGTGGTCGCCGAAAGTCCACGCCAGATCCTCGGACGGCAGCAGCCGAAGCAGGTGGTCGTGGCGGAATTCCTTCAGGAGATAGTGTGCCAGCTCGATCACGCCACTGTCCCCGTTTCCGGACAGCAGAACTCTATCCTTTCGGCGCGAGAACGCACGACCGATCGGCTCGTAGAATTCAGGGTTTCCGGAGTGCCAATAGGATGTGTCGGACGTGACGCCATTTCGGCTCTCGAGGCCAAATCCCGTCGCGAGGATGCACAGATCAGTTCGCAGCTTTACGTTATGGCCGAGATTCAACACGACCTGATCGGAATCGGCTTTGACGCCCAACACTTCGTGGCGGAGGTGAAGCGCAATGTTCGCATGCTGCCGGTAGTGGTCGAATTTGGCGATCAACTGGGCGGCGACCACAGGCGCGTATTGCCCGGACCAGTTCATGAAGGGAAAGTCGGTCTCTTTGTGTTTCTCCGAGGAATGAATATCGCGGGCGCGGTCGTTGAGATTGGGATGGATGTACCGAAAACCGCCCTCGCGAAACCGCTTCAACAATTCGCCGTCGCGCTCGAAGACGTGGATGATGCAGTCATGCCGCATCGCGAGGGCGACGGCGCACATCATTCCGGAATAGCTGGCCCCGATAATCGCAACGCGCGTGCTCTTCGTGATCTTGCCGGATTCGGAGAGTGCGCGACAGAGATGAAGGCAGCGGGTCTGCTGATCGACGATCGAGACATGCCGGCGCGCAAAAAAAGTGCTCGCATACATATTCTCGATCGACGTTTCCGCGTCAGCGAGAACGCGCTTCCAGCGCGGCTCCCCGACTCTGCTGCGTTTGTTGTTTGATCTCGCCATGTAACGCGTGGCCGTCCGCCAGCGCGCCCATCATGCTCGATCATTCGGCGATCGATCAATCGGCAATTGCAATCGCAGGGCAACACATGCCGGCGCTTCCGGTGTCGCCTTGGTCCAAGACCCAAGTTTCTCGAACCGGAATGCACATGCCCGCGGTCGGTCCGCTACGCCTGCCTGCTGCCGAAGAACCGCTTGATCGCGGTCCAGGCGCCGGCCAGCAACGCGAGCCCGCCGACGAACACCAGCTTCTTCGACGCGAGCAGCATGGCGATGAGCCCCTTGAAGAACCCGGCCTTGGTCAACAGCCCGCCGGCGATCAGCCCGGCGAGGCCATAGGCCGCGACCTTGTCGGTGCTCGGATTGAACTCGGAATACAGGTTGCCCTGGTTGAACGACACCATGGCCAGCAGGTCGGGTGCGGTGCGGTTGATCTCCTCAAGCTGGCCGATGCCGCCGACCACGTTGAGGCTGAGCACGCCTTGGCGGCCGAGCACGCGGATCTCGTAGTTCAACGTGTCCTCTTTCGCCCCGGCGAAGCGCAGGCGCCTGGCCCAGTACAGTTTCTTCGCCTCCTTGTCGTAATAAGGTGGCCGCGCCCAGCCGATCAGTTCGAACGCCTCGTAGCCGTTGGCGACGCGCTGCTTGCTCGCCTCGCGCACCGACTCCTGCAGGTCGCGCAACAGCTCGTCGTAGTTGATCTTCTCGGCGTCCGCGTCGCTGACATAGCCCGCGTCGTCATAGGTGACGACGACGGCCCAGCGGTCGGCACCCATCGGATTCTTGTTCGGCAGCAGCATGCCGAGCTTGTTGCGGCTCGCCTCCGGCGGATTGCCCCACAGCTTGTTGAGAAACGTTTCGGTGTCCTTGGAGTCGAGAAAGCGGAAATCCGGTGTCTGCTTCACCGTCGCCAGGTTGTTGCCGAGCGTGACGGTGCCTTGTCGAAACGTGAGCGAACGAGCGATGTCCGCGGCGCTCTCCTGCGCGGCGGCATCCGGCACCGATCCCCAATACAGCAAAGCCGCCGCAGCCAGCCCAACCCCAATTCGCACCATGTCCCCAACCTCCGACTTGCACGCGCAAAATCTGCACCCGCATTGCGTGCATCTTGTGACGTTGGGGAAGACAACGACAACCTAGCGTATTCTTGTTTTGTTCCAAGCGCGGCTACGCCTTGCGTTCGCAAGCGTTCGCGCCGCCGCTCCAAAGAGAGCTCGTTCAGAGTCTGCCACGAATTTCAACGGAACCTGAAGAAGTCCGATGAGGCGTCGTTGCGCCACCCGCCCGTCATCCGCCGGCGTTCGCGATAACCCTCGGCTTGATACGCGCGATACCCGTAGTCCTGACGGCCCCAGTCGTCGCGATAACCGCGATCCTCGCGATCACGATAGCGGCTGCGCGCCACCTGAGTCTTGTGTGCAGTCTTCGTCCGGTGCTCGGACTGCGCCGACCGCTTGGCCTCGGCCGCCTGGCCGTGACGTGCGCTGGTGCGCGTCGGGTGAGCGGCGCCCACGGATTCGACCGGCGAATCCTGCTTTGGCCCCGCCGCCTTGGCGGCCGCCCGCTGCTCCTCGGCCGCCGCGCGCACGGCGGCGAGTTCCGTCTTCGCCGTGTCGTTTGGCTCTGTACCGCCGCCGTTCGCGGCCGCGTTGCCAGCCGTCCAGCCTTCGGCCGTCCACCGCATGCAGCGGCGATCGGTGATCGGCCAGACCTGGTCTTTGCACGGAACCGCGGTTGCGCTGACGATGGGCCGCGATGTGTCGGGCCGGGAGATGCCCGGCTCGCGCGTCCCGGACACTGGAGCAGGTGCGAGCGCGATCAGCGCGCCCGCGCCGCACAGCATTCCGGTGGCAAATGTTGCCGACACAGTCTTCAGGAACGAGGCCATGATGTCCATTTGCACGAAATGCAGGTGGCGGTCTCGATCCCGATTGCTGCCATTTGTAAAATCTTGACCCGTTCTCGAGCTTGCCACGCTGGCCAAATCGAGAACATGAAGTGTCCCACCCATATGGTGGTGAGACAAACAGCGAAAAGCCAAGAGAAACAAACGCACACGCGTGACGTGGCGGTCCCGGAGGGAGTCGAACCCCCGACCTTCGGTTTAGGAAACCGCTGCTCTATCCTGCTGAGCTACGGGACCATCAGCGTTTTTTCGCCTTGGCGACTTGGTTTGCTACCCTTTTGCTACCCAATCGCCTAGCTGACTCACAGATAGCCGCTGAGGGGTACAAAAGGAAAGGGGCCGACGTGGCCCCCGCTCGTTCCCTCGCATGGGGGACTCGGCTACGGCTTCCGAGCCCCGAGCATCGCGGCATCGAGCTTCGCCACGGCATCCGTGCCATTAGCCGCCATTATCAGCTAGTCCAGCACCTCCAGCTCCTGTTTGAGAGCGCGGCGAGCAAAATAATGGAAAGTCGCGGCGACGGCGCGCGGCTTGAGCCGGTAGTCGTGCGCCTCACGCGCAAACGCGGGATCGATCGACTTGATAGTGCCGACCGCTTGCGCGAGCAGTTGCATACGGGCGGCGCGCTCGATGAACACCGCGAGCACGGCCGCCTCCTCGATCGTAGACGTCGCTACCAACTGGCCATGGTGAGCGAGCAGGATGGCGCGCTTGTCGCCGAGCGCCTCGTGAATGATCTCTCCTTCCTCATCGCCGATCGGCGGACCCGGCCATTCAGCTAAAAAGGCGCAATCGTCGTGGAACATCGCCGTGTCCATGTGCGCGGCGATCAGCGGTTGGCCGGTCATCGACAGCGCCGAGCAGTAAGGCGGATGGGTGTGCACGATCGTATTCACATTCGGTCGATGGCGGTAGATCCACAGGTGGAACCGGTTCGACGGATTCACCATGCCCTCACCAGCAAGCAGGTTGAGATCGTCATCGACCAGCACGAGATTACTGGCACGCGCCTCGTCGAAGCCGAGCCCAAAACTGAGCATCCAATAGGTTCCCGGCCGTTCGCCGCGCGCGGTGATCTGGCCGGCTAGCGCCGACTCGTGGCCCTCGGCGGCGAGAATTCGGCAGGTGAGCGCGATCTTCTGACGCAGCGACCAGGGCGGAACAGCGAGATGGCGCTCCATCTGCTCCGTCGTGCGCGCGTGGTACTCGGCCTTTTCGCGAATGATCACGTCGCTCATGATATGCGTCTCCTAATTCTATTCGGCCTTCACGCCGGCTTGGCGCGCCAGCGCGGCCCATTTCGGAATTTCGGCTGCCACATAGGCGGCAAGTTCGGCCGGGCTGTTGCCGACCACTTCGGCGCCCTGCTCGCGCAGCTTGTCGCGTACATCGGGCAGCGCCAGCGCGGCAATCGTGGCGTTGTGCAGCCGCGCTAGGATAGGCGTCGGCGTGCCGGCGGGCGCAAACAGCGCGTAGGAGTTTTCAGCCACGAGCGACGGGAAGCCGGCCTCGGTGGCGGTCGGAATTTCCGGCATGGTCGCGCTGCGCTTTGGACTCGTGATCGCGAGCGCACGCAGTGTGCGGGCGCGCACATGCGGTCCCAGCGCCAGCATGGTTTCAAAGGCAAGCGGAATCTCGCCCCCCAACAGCGCGGTGATGGTCGGCGCACCGCCGCGATAGGGCACATGCTGCAGGGGCAGGCCCGACAATTGCTTGAATAACTCGCCGGTCAGGTGGAATACGGTGCCCGCGCCGGCGGAGCCATAGTTGGAAATTGCCTGCGGTTTGGCCTTGGCAGCCTCCACAAAAGTCCGCATGGAGTCGGCCGGCACGCTCGGATTCACCGCCATTAGAATTGCAACGGACGCCACCATCGTGATCGGCGCGAAATCCTTCTCGGTGTCGTAAGGTAGCTTGGCATAGATGCTGGGATTGATGACGTGGCTCGTCGGCGCCAGCACGAGCGTATAGCCATCAGGCGCCGACTTGGCCACCGCCGCAGTCCCGAGCGTCCCGCCCGCGCCGCCGCGGTTGTCGATCACGATCGGCTGACCCAGACTTTCATGCAGCCGCTGGCCCAGAATGCGCCCGACGATGTCGGTACCGCCGCCAGCTGGAAAAGGTACAATTAGCTTAATCGGCCGGCTCGGATAGGTGTCCTGCGCATCAGTGGCCGCTGACAGCAGCATGGCCGCGCCGCAAGCAAGGCCCAGGAAAGCAAACCGTCGCATTGGCCACCTCAAACGTTGAGGCCCCTTGCATCGATTAAGCGACATAAGCAGTGCAATAACTTCGCGCCTCATTCGATCACCTCGTCGGTCTCGTCCACGTCGGCGCAGCGGGACAAAAAATCGGGCTTGCTCCAGACTATAGGTTCCAACGGTGTGTCAGGAAGGGGTGCTCCTGGCCAACCGATGTCCGCTTTGGGTCATTCGCTCCATTTGCGAACCATTCGCATGTCCGCTTCGCCCCAAAAGCGACCTGGGACACCAATGGCGGCAGACTGAAGGTCCGTTGAGGCCAACCATCGGATCGCTGATTCAAGCCTCCAAAGCGAGGGCTCGAATCATGCGCTACGAACTGACCGACCAAGAATGGACAGCCATCAGGCCGATGCTGCCGAACAAGCCGCGCGGCGTGCCTCGGGTGAACGACCGACGTGTCCTCAATGGCATCTTCTGGGTGTTGCGATCCGGAGCACCGTGGCGCGACGTGCCCGATGAGTTCGGTCCGTACACCACCTGCTACAACCGCTTCGTTCGTTGGCGGCGGGCAGGTGTCTGGGCCAGGATCATGAACGCTCTGGCTGCTGCACATGATGCGTCGATGCAGATGATCGACACTTCGATTGTCCGGGTGCATCAGCACGGGGCCGATCGGGAGCGGCGGAGCCGTCGGGCTTGCACCTGCCGCTTGTCGCCCGAGTATTTGACGTCGAGCTTGCCTATACTGATCGACAATTGCCGCACTGGTCGCCTCTATAATTCCTGCCGGTATGGACGATCGGACTTTTATTTCCTGCCGGCGGTTCCAATTTCGGAACGAGGGGCGTCCGCCACACCAGTGCCAGAATGCGCTAACACTGAGAACAGCCCGGAGCCGCATCAATTTCAGGAGCGACAATGATCCCGCCGGAAGGGGAGTCTCCCCAGGAGGCAGAGCAGATCAATGAGCTGCTCGAGTCGTCCGAACTCGCTCACGCCATCGATACTGAAGAGTTCAGAGTCTTCCTCGATCACATTCCAATTGCGATCGTCGTTTCCCGAATGCTGACGGATAGTCAGCGCATCGTCTATGCGAACAAAGCCTACGAAGCGCTCGCGGCGCAGCCTGTGAAGGATATCGCGGGAAAGAACTGGTCGGTGCTGGATTCGTTTACTCTCGAAGACGAACCGCACTCGCGTCTGAGCGAAGCTCTCGAAAACGGCGAAGATTTTGTCGGCACGTTCAAGCGAGAACAGCCGACATTCGCTCTCGTGGAAGTGTATACCGGCGTGATCGAGAACGAGGATGCAGGTAAGGCCTATCGCCTCGTCGCCCTCATCGACGTCACCCAGCGCGAACGTGCGCAGAGGGAGGAGTTTGCGCGGCAGCTCCGCAGCAAGGACATACTGCTCAAGGAGCTTCAGCATCGCGTCAAGAACAACCTGCAACTCATCATCGCTTTGATCCGCCTCGATGCGCGCAGCCAGAGGGGCGCCAGCGTGGACCTGTCGAAGCTCGCGGGGCGCATCGAATCGATGAAACTGCTCTACGAGGACTTGACGGCCGAGGGCCTGGGCCAAGCCGTCGATCTCGGCCATTACGTCGGCCAGATCGCCACAGCAGTCATGCACACGTTCGGCGTCGAGGGGATCACTCTGGATCTCAAGGTGGACTACGCTCCGACATCGGTGAACGTGGCGATGCCCGTGGGCCTTTTGGTCAACGAGTTGCTGACCAATGCCTTCAAATATGCCTTTAGCGGCCGAAACGGCGGTACGCTCACTGTCAGATGTCTGCTCGAGCCCGATGCGCGTTGCCGCGTCGTCGTGGCCGACGACGGCATCGGTCTGCCTGAGGAGACGGCTTGGCCGCTGCCGGGAAAGCTGGGCGCGCTCATCCTCCAGTCATTGCGCGAGAACACGAAGACGGATTTCGAAATGATCAGCGTGCCTGGTGAAGGCACCCACGCGACCATCTCGTTCGAATACCAACCAGCGGCTCCAAAGCGCAACTAAGAATGCTGTTGCTGCTTGCGTGAAATCGTGCGCCGCTCCCGAGTGGTGCTCTTTGACTCGTACCTGCTTCTGAGCAAGGTGCATGCTTCGGCACTCATTGGCCCCTCGGTCGATATCACGACCAGTCCGGAGGATGTCAGCTCTCCCGCTGTGCGACGAGCCGCTTTGCCCGCTCCGGGCTGAGCCCGTATTCCTCCACGGAGTCGGCCTCCGAATAGATGGCGTCGCCTGACTCAGCGTCGGTCTGTGGTGCGCTTGGCCGTCGTGCGGCTGCCGGGAGTGCGCCTGCCGAGCTTTCGAGACAGACCACTTCGACAAGAAGTGACCACTGTGGGAAACGGCAGTAACGCAGGCAGCATCAGCACCCTTTTTGCTACCGCGTTTGCTACCCAAATCCTGGCATCGCGGGGTGATGAACGGTGACGGAGACGCTTGGAAACGACCGCCAGGTGCAAAGAACGGTGATGTTCGGTGGCCGCTCGGGATGAGCGCGGACGACGCCTAACGAATTAGGAAACCGCTGCTCTATCCTGCTGAGCTACGGGGCCGCGCGGGCGCGGATGTACCACAGGAATCGCATGCCGCACCACACTTGCGGCTGGAACGTCGGCGCTCCTGCGCCTCGGACGTAGACGGGCCGCTACCGCGAGGCCACGACCGCTTCCATTCCGCTCTTCTTGATCGCCTCGGCGGCGCCCGGTGAAGCGAGAAATTGGATCAGGCGCCTGGACGCCTCGACCTCCTTCGAGCCCGCGACCACGGCGGCGGAAAATGTCTGTATCATCTGAATCTCGGCGGGGATGGCGCCTGCGAAGTCGACCCCCGGCGCGACCACGATTTCACTGACCGGCATCACCGCCAGACCGGCCTCTCCCGCAGCGACCATGCCGGCTGCGCCCGTCCCGCGCGGCGTCAGCGTCAGGTTGACCTTATCGGCGACGCCGAGGCGCGGAAACAGCTCGTTCTTCAGCCACAGGCCGCTGGTGCTCGCAGCTGAGATGGTCTTGGCGTTGAGCATCGCCTGCTTGAAGGTATCGACGCTGCTCACGTCGGGCTTCGCGGCTCCCGCACGCACCGCCACACCAAGCGGCACGCGCGCAAGGTCAACGTCGGTTCCGGCTGCGATCCGGTTCGCGGCCATGAGCTCCGCAAGCCCTTCCCGCGACATGATCACCATATCGGCGGCAACGCCCTGCGCGAGCTGCCCGCCGATGGTCTGCGGCCCGGTGCCCTGCGACGCGCCCGATCCGGTTGTCACCTTGATGCCGGTCGCCTGTTCGAATTGCGGCAGCAGTTTCTCATAGGCGCCGGCGAATCCGCCCGACATCAGAACTTTCACCTGCGCCGACGCGGTCGTCGGCCCGATCAGCAGCGCGGCCATCATTGTCAGTATCCCCCGGACGAGCTTGGCTTTGCGGATTGAGAAAGCATCCATATTGGCCCCCTGAGCTGGGTTGCGACCTCTTCACCTATCCTGCTGAGCTACGGCATTAGTCAATGACGTAGGAAACCGCTGCTCTATCCTGACTGAGTTACCGGGCCATCAGAGTTTTTTTCGCTTCTTCCCGCCGCCTCATTCGATCACCTCGTCCGCGCGGGCGACCAGCGTCGGTGGCACATCAAGTCCGAGCGCTTTGGCGGTCTTGAGGTTGATCAACAGCTCGAATTTGGTCGGCGCCTGCACTGGAAGGTCGGCTGGATGAGCGCCCTTGAGGATGCGGTCAACATATCCGGCAGCCCGCCGGAATGTCTCTGTCGTGTCCGTACCGTAGTAGGCGAGCCCGCCATTCGTAACGAAGTGACGGAAGGGATAGATCGCCGGTAATTTGTGATGGGCCGCCAAGCTTACGATGAGATGGCGATGCAAGTTGGTGCTGTTGTCCGGCAGCACAACAAGGCCGCCGTTCCGCATGCGCGCGAAATCATCGATCTGGTGCTCGATCTCGGCGGCTTCGCGGAACGGGACCCGGACGAGCTCGACGGCGAGCGATCGTGAAGCGGTCTCGATGGACGGAAAATGTTGACCGGTGTGGGTCTGCGGATTGTAGATCAAGCCGACGCGCGCGACGCCAGGCGCGATCTCGCTCAGCGTCTCCAGCCACTTTCCTCCCATTGCCGGCTCGAAGGAGACGAACCCCGTGATGTTGCCGCCTGGCCGCGCTATGCTCTTTACGAAGCCGAAGCCGACCGGATCGTTGGCGTTCACGAAGACGATCGGGATGGTCTGAGTCGCCTGCTGCAAAGCCACGACAGGTGGCGTTCCATATCCAAGAATGACATCCGCCTTCAGGCTTACGAGTTCTGTGGCATAACGGCGGAGGCCGTCCGGATCGCCGGCGGGCCAACGATCATCAATCCGGATGTTGCCGCCCTCACTCCACCCGAGCTTTTGTAGCTCCTGGCGGAATGCAGCAATGAGCACCTGAGATTCGACATCAGCGACGGCCAAGCTCGTGAGCACGCCGACACGCCGTATCGAACTGGTTTGCTGCGCACGCGCCATGAGCGGCGAGCCCGCGCTGGCCGCCGCACCGCCAATCAGCGCGATGAACTCCCGCCGCCTCATTCGATCACCTCGTCGGCGCGGGCGAGCAAGCTCGGCGGAATATCGATGCCGAGCGCCTTGGCGGTCTTCAGGTTGAGCACCAACTCGTATTTCGTCGGCGCCTGGACCGGGAGGTCTGCCGGCTTCTCGCCTTTGAGGATGCGGTCGACATAACGAGCCGCATCACGGTAGGCGTCATCGAGGTTGGGCCCATAACTGACGAGGCCGCCAGCGACGACAAAGGGCCGCACGAAATAAACGGCAGGCAGTTTGTGGCCGGCCGCCAGCGTCACGATCAGATCGCGATGCGACGCCGCCAGCGCGCTCGCGGTGACGACGAGACCACCTCGGCCGGCGCGCGCGAAGGCAGCAACGGAGCGCTCGATGCCGGCCGCGTCGCCGACGTTTATCGGGGTAACGTCGACACCAAGCGCCGAAGCCACGGACTGAATGACTGCGAACTGGCCGATGCCGCCACTGAGCGCGGCATCCCGAAACACCGCCGCCCGCGTGATGCCGGGCGCGACTTCCTTGAGCAACTGTAGCCATTTTCCACTCAAGCTATACTCGAATTGCAAGATGCCGGTGGCGTTGCCGCCAGGCCGAGCCAGACTTTCGACGAAGCCGGCACCGACCGGGTCAGCGACCTGCACGAACACAATCGGTATGCTGCGGGTTGCCGCCAGAAGCGGCGACATGGTTGCCGTGCCGAATGCAAAGATGAGGTCCGGCTTCAGCGCCACCAGCTCTGCTGCGTATTTGCGGATCTGCTCAGGTGTGCCGTCGCTCCAGCGATATTCGATTTTCATGTTGCGGCCGTCGGTCCAGCCCAGCTGCTGCAAGGCCTGGACCAGCGTGGCGCCGCGCGCGCGTTCTTCCGTGACCGCAGCTCCCGTGCCCGAGAGATAGCCAATGCGCCGCACGCCCTCGGCCTGCTGCGCGCGACTGACGAACGGCCAACTCGCGGCTGCACTGACCAAAACACTGAGAAACTCCCGCCGCCTCATTCGATCACCTCGTCGGCGAGCGCGAGCACGTTGGGCGGAATGTCGATGCCGAGTGTCTTCGCCGTCTTGAGATTGATGACGAGCTCGAGCTTGTCCATCTGCTCGACCGGCAGGTCGCCAAGTTTGACCCCCCTCAGTACCCGGCCGGCATAAATGCCGCCTTTGTAGTAGCCCTCGGGAAACACCGTCCCATAGCTGATCAGCCCTCCGGCCTCGACGAAATCGCGAAACTCATACAAGGTCGGGATGGCATGGCGTGCGGCGAGCGCCACCAGATGCTCGCGCCGGCTCGACAGGAAGGGGTCGGCACTGACGAGCAACGCGTCCGCATGCTGCTGGATCAGAGCCGCGAAAACGCCTTCGAAATCGTCTTCCGTGACGGCCTTCAGCACATTGACACTGAGCCCGAGCGAGCCAGCGGCGCTCTGGGCGTCGCGAATCTGCGGCTCCGCAACGGGGCTCGTCGGGTTGACGAGCAGGCCGATCGAGCGCGCCTTGGGCAGCAACTCGTGGATAAGCTGCAACCGCTTTGCGGCCAATATGGTGGTGACCATCCAGATGCCGGTGATGTTGCCACCCGGCTTGTTGAAGCTGTTGACGAAACCGAACTTGATCGGATCGGCGCCGGTGACGAAAACAACGGGAATGCTGGCGGTCGCCGCCTTGGCTGCCAGCACCGCCGGCGGGCCGCCGGCCACGATCACCGCGGGCTGGCGCTGCACGAGATCGGCTGCCATCGCCGGCAACGGGTCGTAGCGCTCCGTGATCCACCTGCCTTCGATGGTCAGGTTGCGTCCCTCGACAAAACCCATGTCGGCGAGCCCGCGATGCAGTGCGCGATCGAAACGTACCGAGTCCTCGCGCCGCAGGCTGCTGAGATATCCCAGCAACGGCTGATCCGCGCGAGCGCCAAGCGGCCATGTTGCGGCTGCGCCGCCAAGCAGTGAAAGAAATTCGCGCCGCCTCATTCGATCACCTCGTCGGCGCGGGCGAGCAGCATCGGCGGGATTTCCAGGCCGAGCGCCTTGGCGGTCTTCAGGTTGATTACAAGCTCGTACTTGGTTGGCGCCTGGACCGGTAGGTCGGCCGGGTTTTCGCCCCTCAGAATACGGTCGATGTAGCCGGCGGCGCGTCGGTATTGGTCGAGTCGGTCAGGGCCATATGCGATTAGCCCACCATCAACGACAAACACGCGATCGGGATAGATTGCCGGTAACCGGTGCTGGGCCAGAACCAAAATAATTCGCTGGCGGTGAACGAGCGCCAAGGCGCCCCCCGCCACGATCAACCCCGAATTCGGCCCACCCGCCAACGCGACGATCCCACGTTCGATCTCGCCAATATCGCTCAATCCGATCGGGCTTAGTTCTATTCCCAGCGATGGTGCCACCGATTGAACGGCACCGAACACGCCGATTTCTGCGACATTGTTGGAATCCCGTAAGACACCTACTCGTTTCACGCGTGGCGCAACCTCCTTAAGCAGTTCCAACCATTTGCCGCTCATGCCGAATTCGAAATTCGTAAAGCCGGTGGCATTGCTGCCTGGATGGGCCAAGCTTTCGACAAAGCCCGAGCCTACTGGATCGACGACTTGCACGAACACGATCGGGACGGCGCGGCTCGCCCGCAACAGCGCCCCCGTCGCGGGGCTTCCTACGGCCAAAATCACATCCGGTCTGAGCGCAACCAGCTCAGCAGCGTATTTCCCAATGAGCTCAGTCTCGCTAGCACTCGATTTGACGTCGACGCTCATATTCTGGCCGTCGGTCCATCCCAATGATTGCAGTTGCTGCAGCAACGCCTTGAGCCGCAATTGCGCCTCCAAATCGTGCGCCGCGAAATTAACAAGGACGCCGACCCGCGCTACGCGCCCAACGCGCTGCGCGCGCGCCGCGACCGGCCAGGCCGCCGCGCCGCCGAGCATCGCGATGAACTCGCGCCGCCTCATTCGATCACCTCGTCGGCACGGGCGACCAGCGTCGGCGGCAGCTCGATGCCGAGCGCCTTGGCGGTCTCGAGATTGACCACCAGCTCGAATTTCGTCGGCTGCTCGACGGGCAGACCGGCGGGCGCTGCCCCGCGCAGGATCCTGTCGACGAGCTCCGCAGCGCGGCGGAACAGGTCGGAGATGCTCGGGCCATAGGACAGCAGGCCGCCGGTCTCGGCGTATTCGCGAAACCCATGCATCGTCGGTAACCGCGCGTCGCGCGCCAGGGCGTTGATGTGAACACGGTTGCTGCCCGTCAGCGCATCCGCCGCGACGTAAAGTGCCTGCGCGCGCTCCCGCGTCGCATCGATGGCGGGAGCGATCTCCTCCATCCGCCGGACTTCGAGCAGCGCAGCGTCGAGGCCGAGCTTGCGCGCCGTCTCCTGAACCTCGCGCATCTCCAGCACGACGGCCGGGTATCCGGCGTTGCCGAGGATCGCCACCCGGCGCAAGCCCGGGACGAACTCGCGCAACAGCTCGAGCCGCTTGGCGGCGAGATCGGTCGCCTGCTGCGACAGGCCGGTGACGTTGCCGCCCGGCCGCGGCAGGCTCTCGACCAGGCCGATGCCGATCGGGTCATTCGCCAGCGCAAAGACGATCGGGATCGTCGACGTGGCCCGCTTTGCGGCGAGAACCGCGCCGCCGCCGGTGACGATGATGTCGACGCGGTTGCGGACGAACTCGGCGGCGATCTCGGCGAAGCGCTCGTCGCGGCCCTCGGCCCAGCGAAAATCGATTGCCACGGTATGCCCCGCGATCCAGCCGAGCTCGTGCAGCCGGCCCTCGAACGCTGCAACGTAACGGCTCCAGGCCCCGGGCGTGCTCACGCCGAGGAAGCCGATAGTGCGCAGCTTTCCGGGTTTCTGCGCGCGCGCCGCGTGCGGCAATCCCGCCACCGAGGCGGCTCCCAGCAGCTTCATGAACTCCCGCCGCCTCATTCGATCACCTCGTCGGCGCGCACTGCCAGCGAAAGGATATCGCCGCGTCATCGCTCCCCCCGGAGGCATTGAAATGAGGCAGAACACGATATCCGTAGCATGAGCCCCGCAGGCGCTGTGTGAAAGCATTCACATTTCGAGCGCGTCGCCTGCCGCAACGGAAGCGACTCACATGCCGGAACGGTGGCGCACAGGCTGGCGATCAAGCCGCCTGCGGCTCGTCCGGTTAAAGGTCATGGTCGGAGATGAAGGGCCTTCGAGACAGAACTGGACCTGATAAAGCAAGTCGCCCAGCTCGGACGGCTGCAAGCAAACCTGGGACTCAACTCCCGATGCGGTGGTGGACGCTTATCCGCGCTCTCCAACTTTCGATGATTCAGGATTGGAGTTCGAAGAGGGAAAGCCGCAGAGATGCAAGAGAGAATTTTGCAACCTCGCCAAGACAAAAGGATCATTGCGGTTTGAAATGAGCGAAGGCAACTGAGCGATGGGGCTGGTTGGGGGGGACAGAACTGATGCGCAGTGCTCGACAAAGTTATTTGGCTGCTGATCCTCGTGCTTCTCATACAGGTCTTCGCCTTCGTCTTCGTCTTGATCGGACTTCCGTGAGCGATTGAGAACAATTCGCAACAGGACTTTGCGCATGAAGCGATCTGCGACGCGCTAGACGGGTGCCTGGGCTTCTCAAATCAAATGATCCTCCGTGTCATCATCCCCTCGCGGAAGCGACGCCGGATGCACCATCTGGCCAGCGCGATCTAGTTCGGGGCTTCCCGCCAACGCCGAACGGGTCGGCTGCAGCACCCCCGGTTGCCGCCGCCCCCACAATTTCGGATGATTGGCGGATGAGAACGTCATGGATGTTGTGTTGCGGCATATTGCTGGCGGCTGCCACGCCGGTATCTGCCGAAGACAAATCGAATTGCGCGCTGATGCAGCGCTTGGCACAGCAGCACTCAAACGATATGGCGCGTCGTAACGCCATGGATCATGCCGGCTTCCATAAGCGGGCAAAGCAAGGCGCACGGGCCGAGAACGTCGCGATGGGTAGCAGCACCAAAGCAGGCACGATGGCCCAGTGGTGGACTTCGCCAGGGCATGCCCGAAACATGCTGTTGCCAGGCTGCAAAGCCGTAGCGCATGCCGTGTCGAAGTCGGGCCAATATTATTGGACCATGGTCATCGGGCGCTGAGTGGCGGCAGCCCGACTGAGCGGCCGTATCTGAATCACTGAGCGGACGCTGAGAGCAGGCAGCAACAGGACTTTTTTGCAACCGCATTTGCGAGCCATTCGCGACAATGGGACTAACGAGAAGCAGTAACGAGCGGTCACAGGGGCGCCCGGAAAGGGCCGTCAGACGCAAGGGCGGTGGTATTTGGTGGCTGCTTGGGATGACTCGAAACGGCATCAAACGAATTGGGAAACCGCTGCTCTATCCTGCTGAGCGACGGGACCGCGCGGCGAGTATCAGCGTATCTCCCGGATAAAGTGGACAGAGTTTTCGCGGCAGTGGCTTCGGATTTGGACACCAGCTGCGCGCCTGCGCCGCCTTGCTGAATTCGCGACCGATAGCCTAGGCTTGCTATGTAGTGCCGGTATCCTGCCGCCGGCATACCTCGTGTCGTCCGGTTCAGACATTCGTTTCGCGCGCCGCGACGCGACGATGAAGCGAATGTCTGAACCAGGACACCGAGATGACGCGAGACCGGGCATCTCAGGTCTGGACTTCCGCCACGCAATGCATGGTCGGCGTCATTGGCGTGGCAGCGCTGACGTTTGTCTGCTTGCGCCTCCAGGTCGAATTCGCCACCGCCGGCTTCGCCTATCTGATCCTGATCGCGGTGCTGTCGCTGATCGGCAGCTTCGTCGGCTCGGTCATTCTCTCCGCTGCCGCCGCGCTCTGTCTCGTCTACTTCTTCACTCGGCCGGCTTTCGACTTCACGGTCGACCTTCCGCAGGACCTGCTCGCGCTCGCCGCTTTCCTGACCACCTCGATCATCGTCGGCGGCCTCACCGCGCGGCTACGCGCGGGGGTGGAAGCCTCACGCACATCCCAGGACGCGCTGCGCCGGAGCGAGGAGGAATGGAAAGAGGTGTTCGAGCACAATCCGGTCATGTATTTCATGGTCGATGCGGCCGGCACGGTGCTGTCGGTCAATGCGTTCGGCGCCGCGCAGCTCGGCTACACGGTCGGCGAGCTGGTCGGACAATCCGTGGTCGGCGTCTTTCTCGAGGAGGACCGCGCGTTGGTGCGCGCGAACCTCGCGGTCTGCACCGCCACGCCCGGCCACGCGCACGCCTGGGAAATCCGCAAGATCCGCAAAAATGGCACCGTGCTGTGGGTGCGCGAGAACGCCAAGGCGGTGCGGCGGGCGGAGGATCAGCTCATCGTCCTGATCGCCTGCGAGGACATCACCGAGCGCAAGCGCACCGAGGATGCGCTGCGGGAGAGCGAGGCGTACCTCGCCGAGGCGCAGCGGCTGAGCCGCACCGGCAGTTTCGGCTGGCGCGTTGCGACCGGCGAGCTGATCTGGTCCGAGGAGACGTTCAGGATCTTCGGCTACGACCGGACCACCAAGCCGAGCCGCGACCTAGTGGTGCAACGAACGCACCCGGACGAGCGCACGGCGTTCGAGCAGTTTCTCGCGCACATGGCGCGCGAGCCCGCGGACTGGGATCAGGAGCGCCGCCTGCTGATGCCCGACGGCTCGATCAAGCAGGTGCGCGTGGTGGCGCGCGCGGTGCGCGACGCGCAGGACAATCTCGAGTTCGTCGGCGCGATCATGGACGTCACCGCGAGCCGGCGGGCGGAAGAGCAGCTGATCCTCGCCCGCGAGGAGCTCGCGCACGTGGCCCGCGTGACCACCGTGGGCGAGCTGACCGCCGCGATCGCCCACGAGATCAACCAGCCGCTCACCGGCCTGGTCACCAGCGGACATGCCGCCCAGCGCTGGATGGCGGCCGAGCCGCCGAATTTCGATGCGGCGCGCCGCGCGATCGAGCGCATGATCAACGACGGTACCCGTGCCGCCGAGGTCATCAGCCGCATCCGGGCGATGGTCCGCAAAGCGCCGCCGCGGCGCGACGCGCTCGACATCAACGACACGGTCACGGAGGTGATCACGCTGATCCGCCGCGAGGTCCAGCGCAACGACATCACGCTGCACGCCGAGCTCGCCGACGACCTGCCGCAGGTCCCCGGCGATCGGATCCAGCTGCAGCAGGTCGTCCTCAACCTGATCGTCAACGCGATCGACGCGTTGAAGGGGGTCACGCGGAGCCAGCGCGAGCTCACCGTCGCGTCCGCGGCGGACGCGCCGGGCGGGGTGCGCGTGACCGTGCGGGATTCCGGCAGCGGCTTCGACGGCCGATCGGCCGACCGCCTGTTCGACGCCTTCTACACCACCAAGCCGGAGGGCATGGGCATGGGGCTCGCGATCAGCCGCACCATCATCGAGGCGCATGGCGGCAAGCTGTGGGCCTCGCCGAACGAGCCGAAAGGCGCCATATTCGCCTTCAGGCTGCCGATCGACGCCGCGCATGCCGTCCTGGCTGATCCTGTCCCAGCTGATCCTGCATCATGAGCGAGGAGCCCCCGGTTGTATTCGTGATCGACGACGACGCGTCGGTGCGCGAGGCCGTCGCCGACCTGGTCCGGTCCGTCGGCCTGCGTGTCGAGGCGTTCGGGTCGCCGCAGGAGTTTCTCCACAGCGAGCGGCCCGACGGGCCCGGCTGCATCGTGCTCGACGTCCGCTTGCCGGGACCGAGCGGACTGGAATTCCAGCGCACGCTGACCAAGTCGGACATCCACCTGCCGATCATCTTCATCAGCGGGCACGGTGACATTGCGATGTCGGTCAAGGCGATGAAATCCGGCGCGATCGAGTTCCTCACCAAGCCGCTCCCCGAGCAGGAGCTGCTCGATGCGATCCATACCGGCATCGAGCGCGACCGCGCCCGCCGCAAGGACGCGGCGGTCGTCGCCGACCTGCGCGAGCGCTTCGCCACGCTGACGCCGCGCGAGCGGGAGGTCCTCGCGCTGGTGATCACCGGCCGGCGCAACAAGCAGATCGCCGCGCAGGCGAACCTGAGCGAGATGACCGTCAAGATCCATCGCAGCCAGATCATGCGCAAGATGCGGGCGAAATCCCTGGTCGACCTGGTGCGCATGGCCGACGCGCTCGGGGTGTCGGCGGAGGGGGCGTAGCGGCCGGCGTGAGGTCCGTAGGATGGGTTGAGCGCAGCGAAACCCATCGACGCATCATGATGGGCACCAACCGCACGTCCTACCCACCCCAAACCAAAGCACTAGACGCTGCCTCCCTCCCGGTTAACCCGGCACGACCAACGCGCGAACTGCCCTCACCTCCTCAAACGCGAATCACACTTCTGCACATTGGCTCCGGATCAGCGAACGGCAGTAGCGTCGGCGCTGCACGAAGGTCCTCGATTCCGGATCTCGGCTTCCTCCTCTCAAGGCCTCGCTCATCGAGGTCCGGAATCGGGACTCTCGCGTGCGTGACCGGAGACAGGCATGCCGAGGAAGCCCGTGGTCTCGATCGTCGACGACGATCCGTCGGTCCGCGACGGCACGGTCGACCTGCTCAGCGCGCTGGGCTACGTCGCCGAGGCGTTCGAGTCCGCCCTTGATTTTCTCAACGCCAGCCGTTGTCACGGCACGTCCTGCCTGATCGTCGACGTGCAGCTGCCCGGAATGAGCGGGCTCGAGCTCTACGAGAACCTGGTCACCTCCGGCAGGACCATTCCGACCATCGTGGTCACGGCGTTTCCCGACGATCGCGATCGCGCACGCGCGCTGCGCGCCGGCGTGAGCTTCTATCTGCCCAAGCCCTTTGAGCCGGACGAGCTGATCGCATGCGTCCGCGCGGCGCTGGCGCGGCGCACGGATCGTGCGACCTGATCTGCATTCGGAATCGCCAATGACGGAGGCTCCGCAATGAATGCGGTTTGCATATCGGTGAGGCTGGCGTGCGCCGCGGCAGCGACCATGGCGATGGTTGCAACCGCCGCCGCGCAGCACCGCCACCCACCGCAGGACGAAACCCTGCACGAGAAGTTCTATTCGACCTGGTTCATGCCGGACAATCCGTCGAAAAGCTGCTGCAACAAGGCGGATTGCTATCCGACCGAGATCAAATATGTCGGCGACGTGATCTATGCGCGGCGGAGGGAGGACGGGAAATACATTCTCATCCCGCCGCACAAGGTCGAGCGCAAGCGCGACAATCCGGACGGGCGGAGCCACCTGTGCGCGCCGCCGCCCAGCAACTTCAACCCGGCCGACATTGTGTTCTGTTTCTCGCTCGGAGGCGGCACGTGAAATTCGTCGTGGTGAATGACAGGAGACCCCGGGCGCAAGCGTGCTGCGCGCTGTGCCGTCGGCAGATCGAGGACGGCTACGTGCGCGACATCGCGACCGGGCTCGCCTATTGCCGTCCCCGCTGTTACGCCGATCGCCGGCTGGCGTTTGTCCGGCTGCGGCAACAGGGTGCGAGGGCGTCATGACCATCGGCGATGCCTCGCAATATCTGCCGCACATGGGGCTCGACCCGACGCGCGTGGTCGCCTGTGCCACGCCCACCTGTCAGCACACGTTCGCGCTGGTCGACGGATTCGCGATCGAAGCCATCATCGGCGACAGGGTATCGATCGTCTTCTTCTGTTCCGCCGTCTGCTATCTCAACGAGGTGCCGGTGGACTGTTGTGCGAGGGCGTGATGCGACAGCGACAAACCTGCGATCATTGCGGCGGCCCGTTCGGCATGGTCACCCATCGCTGGTGGGGCAGCAAATTCTGCGCGCGGCGCTGCAAGGACGCCTATCTGCGCGAAGTCGCGCTCGGCCGGGCAAAGCTCCTGTGCTGGTCCGCGGCCGCTCCCCGCGGTGGCTGAGCTGTTCCAGCGCCCGGGATTGCCGCTGCAGCGGTGACTCCGAGCCGGTCCCGGTGCACAATGTGCTGACACCGGGAGAGGGCCGATGCCGGACATGCCGAAGGCAGTGAGAGGCTTATGGTTGGCCGTGGCGCTGGCGACAGCATGGCTGACCGCGCCGGCCATGGCGGAGGTCGACGCCGGCAAGCTGCCGGCCGCGCAGGCGGCGGCCACCAAGTTCGTCACGCTCGCCAAGGGCTCCGAGACGACCGCCGCGGTGCCGCGCGAGAGCGATGCCGAGACCAGGCAGCTGCTCGATACCGTGTTCGACCTGAGCGACGTGGGAGCGGGAAAGACCATCACCGCCGCGGATCTCGGGCCGCTCGGCCAGCGCATGATGACCGGGATCAAGGTCGGCCTCGTCTACCTGCTCGCCGGCACCGGGGTAACCGATCTCGCCCAGCTCGGCGGCGACCAGAAGGCGGCGGACAAGCTCAATGTCAACGCCGCCAAGTTCCAGCCGGAGGTGGGGCGGCTCTACGATTTCCAGATGCGCATCCAGGCGGCGATCATCGAATCGGCGCTGGCGCGCATGGCCGCCGCCACCCCCGAAGAGCAGGCGCGGCCGAACTTTCAGGGCGGCCTGGCGAAGATGCGCGAGGGCGCGGCGCAGTCGGTGCGCGGCGTGATCGAGACGCTGTCGGTCAACGGGATCACCGACCCGTGGCGCCGCGACCGTTTTCCCGCGCTCGTCGTCATCGCGCCGAAGCTCGCCAGATTCCTGCTGCCCGAGCAGAAAACCGACCTGCAAAAGCTCGCGCTTGAATCCGCGCGCACGCTGACCGACCCGCAGGTGAAACAAGGCCTGCAGGGTTTCGCCAACGTGGTCGTCAAGTGACTGCAACCCGAGACCGCCGGGCACATTAGAATCGTTGCGCGGATACTGACGCGCGGGGAGCCGGCCGTTCGTATTCCGGAGTGCAGTCCCGATGGGGCGCGGCTCGCTTGGCACGTTGGCGTCCTTCGTCCTGCTGTACGGGCTGATGTACGCCGGCTTCGGTGCCGCCTCGCCGTTGTGGCCGCGCTTTTTCGAATCGCGCGGGCTGACGCCGGAGCAGATCGGCATTCTGATCGGCCTCGGCACGCTGGTGCGGCTCGCCGCCGGGCCGCTCGCCGGACGGATTGCCGATCTCCTCGCCGGGCTGCGCGCGGTGCTCGCAACGTGCGCCGGTCTCGCGGCGCTGCTGTCGGCGGCGCTGCTGGCGGTCGGCGGATTCGGAGCGCTGCTCGCCGTCCACATGGCTCAGGCCGCCATGCTCGCGCCCATCACCACGCTGGCCGACGCGCTCGCCGTCAATGCCGCCCGCGCGCCGCGCCAAGGCTTCGAGTATGGCTGGGTGCGCGGCGTGGCCTCGGCCGCCTTCATCCTCGGCACCTTGGCGGCCGGCCAGATCGTCGGCGTGTTCGACATCGCCGCCATCGCATGGATGCAGGCCGTGCTGCTGGCCGGCGTCGTGCTCAGCGTGGCATGGGTGCCTCGGCTCGAGGCCTCCACGACGCAGTCTTCGGGTGAGAGCTTTTCCGCAATCGGCGGCGTTACCGAGCTTTGCCGGAATGTTCTGTTCCGGCGCATGATCGTCGTCGCCGCACTCGTCTACGGCAGCCATGCCATGCATGACGCGTTCGCGGTGATCCGCTGGACCGCAGCGGGCATCGGCGCGACGGCGACGAGCCTGTTGTGGTCGGAGGCGGTCGCGGCCGAGGTCCTCGTCTTCCTGTGGATCGGCCCCGCGCTCGTCGCGCGTCTCGGACCGAGCGGCGCGGCCACATTGGCGGCGGGCGCCGGCGTCGTCCGCTGGGTGGTGATGTCACAGAGCGCCGCGCCGGCAGCGCTGGCACTGGTGCAGCCGCTCCATGGTCTCACTTTCGCGCTGCTGCATCTCGCCTGCATGCGGATCGTGGCGGCGGTGGTGCCGCCCCACCTCGCCGCGACGGCGCAAGCGCTCTACGCCGTCGGCGCGGCAGCGGCGACGGCCCTGCTGACCTTGCTGTCCGGGCAGCTCTATGCGCAGCTCGGCGCCCAGGCATTCCTGGCCATGGCGCTTCTCTGCGCCATCGCCGTGCCGCCTGCGCTCGGCCTGCGCGGAGAAGAACGCAGAATGCAGCGCGCCAGCTGATGTGTGCGTCCGAGATTTGTTCGATTCCTGACAATGTGACGAGCGCCGACCCGCGCCGGCCATCTGCACAATTGTGAGCCGTGCCCGATTTTCATGCACCACCCTGTGACATCGTTCACAGGTGGATCCCTCACGGCCGACTATGGTGCGCGCGCTTCGTTCGACCCCGCTCTCGCGCGTCGTCGGCCGGACGACGTCGTCTGTGGATCGGATCACACGCTTCGTTGAATGAGGAGGCACTGATGCGACCCCCGTTCTATCTCGACAAGATGAGCCCGCAGGAGCGGACGGAGATCAAGCGCTGGTACGTCGGCGGCACCTGCGTCTACACCGCGCTGATCGCAATCGTGGTGGGAATGCTCGCGGTGAAGAGTGAGCGCGTGCAGTCACAGATGGCCAAGCTCAAGCCGAGCGGCGATGCGGTCGCGTCGGAGCAGCGTGGCTCGCCCATCTGCGCAGCGCGCGACCTCAAGCTGGTGATGCTGATCGAGGAGCTCGGCGAAGCGAAAGCGGTGCCCGGCGAACGGCTCGCCGAGGCCTTCTTCACGATGACGAAAGCGCGCGACCTCTGCCGCACCGGACGCATCGCCGAGGCGCTGGCGATCTACGACGGCATCGAGATCACGCCGGGGCTGTCGGCGGCGGCGAAGTAGCGGCGGCTTTTCCATACGCAATTTTGGCGAACACTGAAGCTCTGCCGCTCATGGACCGAGCGGTGTGGAGGCCGAGGGAGGGGCGAGGTCGACCCCCTGGTTGATCCCCCTCCCCTCGTGCCACGGCGATCACAACCTCGCGATCATAGGCCGTCATGGCGCGCAGCCGACGGGCCCGCCATGCGCCTTCCCGGCGCAGACCATGCCTCGGCACAGCAGCATGATGTGACGGGTTTTTTCGCCTCGACTGAACGTTGTGCCGCGCGGTCGCGTCTAACTGTGAGCTGGCTCACAGCCTCTCCCCCGCCCGCGCGGTTATCGTGCCGCGCATGTTCGACTCGACCCGTTTCATGAGGAGTTGCCCATGCCATCCTCGTTTCGTTTCGACACGTTCAGCGCGGACGAGCAGACCACGATCAAGCGCCTGTTCTTCCGCACGCTCGGTGTCTACTCGCTGCTGGTGCTGATGCTCGCCGTGGTGGTGACCGCGCGGACCCACCTGGCGCCGACCGCGGCGGTCGCGGCCGAGCGCGCCGGCTCGCCGCTTTGCGCGGCGCGCGATCTCAAGCTCGTGATGCTGATCGAGCAGCTCGGCGAAACGAAGGCCGTGCCGGGCGAGCAGCTCGCCGACGCGTTCTTCACCATGACCAATGCCCGCGAGCTCTGCCGCGCAGGCCGCGTCAAGGATGCGCTCGCGGTCTACGACGGCATCACGATCACGCCGATTCAGTCGGCGGCAAAGTAGCCGCACGACACGCGCAGGTCCCGGTCCTTCGCCGGGGGCGCGTACATCTGAAGAGCTCGCCCGCCTGTGGACCGAAGGCGGAGAGGCAGGGTGAGGGCGCGGTGGATCGACTCGTCGATCCCCCCTCACCCTGAGCCTTTTCGGCGCATATCCCGGAAAAGTGGACGCCGGCTTCCCGCCTGCGCGAAGCCGTGGCACAGCATGCCGTGTGGCTCGATGCTTCGGCGGGCGAAGGCAGGTCCGAAAAGGATATGCGCCAACGCAATATGCGGCGCGACGCGGAGTCTGTACCATCCGCCCGCATGTGCGCTGTCCGCGTTGGCGTTGTCGTCGCCGCTCTGACCGTCCCGCTCGCAACCAATGCCGCGGAGCGAGTGGAGCGGCTCGCCAGTCTCTCCTGTCGAACCGAGACGATCGGCAGCGTGACCGTCGCCGCCGTGATCGACGGCCGCACGCTGCGGCTCCTCGACGGCCGCGAGGTGCGGCTCGCCGGCATCGAGGTCCCCGCGCCCGACAGCGGCCCGCCCGCGGACCTCGCCAGGACCGCCCTCACCGGCCTGGTCGAAGGCAAGCAGGTTCTCCTGCGCCGCCCGGTCCAGAACACCGACGGCGCCGATCGCCACGGCCGCCTGACAGCCCACGTCTTCGTGGCGATGGACGAGGCGGAGCGCTCGGTCCAGGAAGCGCTTTTGGCCGCCGGCGCGGCGCGCATCGCCGCGCGCACCGGAAGCGCGTTCTGTCCTGCAGAACCGCCGGTAAAGTGGGCGGAAAAATTCCTCGCCGCCGAGCGCTCTGCACGCTCCGCGAAGCTTGGTTTATGGCGCATTTCGGGCTATGAAGTGATGCGTGCCGAGGATCCGGCGGGGGTGCTTGGGGAGCTCGGCCGCTTCACGCTCGTCGAAGGCAACGTCGTGTCGGTGCGCGAGAGCGGCGGCACGATCTACGTGAATTTCGGACGGCGATGGTCGGAAGACTTCACCGTCACCATAGCGAAGCGCAATGAGCGCATCTTCGCCGCGGCCGGGATCGAGCCGGGAAAGCTGACCGGCCGCCGGATAACGGTACGTGGTTACGTCGAGGCGCGCGGCGGTCCGTGGATCGAGGCCGTCGTGCCGGAGCAAATCGAGGTCGGCAGGTAAGTGACAACCTGCCGATGGGGCATGAAAACGACATGCTCGTGGTGAATGTGTGCGCGGCAACTGGGGTGCGGGTGGCGCCGTGGGGATGAGTAAGGCGAAGGCTGGACGGACGCGCGACGTGACGCGCCACGTTCGGCTGTTGCCGCGATCCCTGAAGATCTTGCCGTTCGCCGCGCTGCTGGCCGGCTGCACCGTCATGGGCATGCCCGGCGTGCAGCAGGTGTCGCTGCCTGATCCGCCCAAGCAGACCGAGCTCCTGCCAGGCGCGCAACGCGAGCACCAGCGCATCCTCGCCGCCTATGGCGGCGGCTATAACGACCCCAAGCTCGAAGCGGTGGTCGTCAAGACGGTCGAACGGCTGATCGCCGCCTCGGAGCGGCCGGAGCTCAAGTACCGGGTCACCATCCTCAATTCGTCGGCGGTCAACGCCTTCGCGCTGCCGAGCGGCAACCTCTACATCACCCGCGGCCTGATCGCGCTCGCCAACGACAATGCCGAGCTCGCCTCGGTGCTGGCGCACGAGATGTCGCACGTGCTGGCGCGCCATGCCGCCATCCGCGAGGACCAGGCGCGGCAGGCTGCGATCGTCTCGCGCGTCGTCAACGACGTGCTGTCCGATCCGCAGACCGGCGCGCTCGCCCTCGCCAAGTCGAAGATCGCGCTGGCGAGCTTCTCGCGCCAGCAGGAGTTCGAGGCGGACGGCATCGGCGTCGGCATCGCCGCGAAAGCCGGCTACGACCCCTACGGCGCGGTGCGCTTCCTCTCCTCGATGGGCCGCAACGCCGAGCTGCGCCCGCGCAGCAAGGAGAACAGCGCGCTCGACTTCCTCTCCTCGCACCCGGCGACGCCGGAGCGCGTGCTCAACGCCCAGGCCAACGCCCGGCAATACGTCGCGCCGGGCGCCGGCGAGCGCGAGCGCGCGAGCTATCTCGCGGGCATCGACGGCATCGTCTACGGCGAGGACCCGAGCGAGGGCTTCATCCGCGGCCGCCGCTTCCTGCATCCGAAGCTCGGCTTCACCTTCAGCGCGCCGAACGGCTTCACCGTCGAGAACACCGCCCAGGCGGTGCTCGGCGTGCGCGACAACGGCAGCCAGGCGTTCCGGCTCGACGTGGTGCGCGTGCCGGCCGAGCAGTCGCTATCCGACTATCTGCAATCGGGCTGGATCGAGAACGTCGACAAGGGCTCGATCGATGCGCACCCGATCAACGGTTTCACCGCCGCGACCGCCAACGCCAAGGGCGACCAGTGGTCGTTCCGGCTCTACGTGATCCGCTTCGGCAGCGACGTCTACCGCTTCATCTTCGCGGCGAAGCACAAGACGCCGGAGAGCGACCTCGCGTTCCGCTACACGGTCAACACGTTCCGCCGCATGACGCTCGCCGAGATCCAGGCGGCCAAGCCGCTGCGCATCAAGGTCGTCACCGTGCAGCCGGGCGACACGGTCGAGAAGTTCGCCGACCGCATGGCGACCGACCGGCCGCTCGAGCGCTTCCGCGTGATCAACGGCCTCGACGTCGGCGACCGCGTCAAGGTCGGCGAGCAGGTGAAGATCGTCGAGGAATAGCGGGCCGGGCGCTGCTCTGCTGCGGAGCCATTTCCCCAAGGTCATATTTCCGGAATTTCCCAGTTGCTGCGTGGTGTTCGCTGCGTTGCGGCGCAAATCGTTCACACCCGCTTCACATGCGCGCAGCTATCCCTAGGCCGGGGTGAGGAAACCTGCACACGGCGGCCCTGGAGGTCTGCCTCGCTCGGCGCTGTGCACAAAACCCGAGGAGAGTTTCATGCGAAAGTTCGTGTTGATGGCCGGCGCCGTGGCGGCGATGGCCTTGGCGGCGCCGCAGCTCGTGTCGGCGACCCCGGTGATCGGCGGCGGTGCGCTCGCGGCGGCGGCCGACGGCATCGCGACAACCGAAAACGTGTACTGCTATCGCTGCTATCGGTACCGCTATCACCGCCGTTATTATTATCGCCGGCACTACTACCATCGCCGCTACTATTACTGACAGACGCGGCTGCTCGCGTTCAGCGCGATCCGGCAATCTCGCGTGGGCCAGGATGAAGCCAGGCCCACGCGAATGCATTGCATCCGTCGTTCTCATGCGGCGGCATCCTCAGGCGCGCTCATCCCGACCCGAGCTGTTTCCTGAAGCCGCCCTTCAGCGCCGCTTCACACCGACGCGTGTAGGGTCACGGCAAGGGCGAAGAATTGCGTTCGGCCCGTCGGCCTGGTCCGGCGGAGCCGTCCGCACCACCCAAGGAAGCTCGATGCGTAGGCTCATACTGATGGCGAGTGCCGCTGTGGCGCTGGCCGTCGTCACCCCTCAGGTCAGCTCGGCCGTCCCGATCACCGGAGGCAACGCGCTCAGCGCGGCGGCCGACACGCTGGCCGCGACCGAGAACGTCCACTACCGGCGCTATTACTACTATCGCCGTCACTATCACCACCATCATCATCGCTGGTGGTGGCGCCACTACTACTGACGCGCCTGGCCCGCCCAGCGGCCGGCGATACGCCGGCCCGCTGGTGCAGGGAAAAATCGCCCCCAGCTCCCCCACTGAACCGCACCGTTCCCCGTCTCGACTAAGCCGCCGATCCGGGCCCCAGCGCAATACTTGCGAAGCTCAATATTCTTTTGCGCGCTTCGCGCGCGACTGGGGTCCCGGGTCTTCGCTCGCTGACGCTCGCTCGCCCGGGACACGAGGCCTACCCTACTGCACGCCGGCCAGCGGGCGTTCGTCGCCAAGCGCAACAAGCAGTTCGGACAGCAGAGCTATCAGCTGCGCCGCGAGATGGAGCTGCGGCTGACCGGATTGCGGGATTTGCGGACGGGGCGGTAAGGCCGCGCTTACCCCTTCTCAGGCGTCACCCCCGGGCTTGCCCCGCGGGTCCATCTCTCACAGCAAGCATTTTGCGAAGATTGGAGGATTGCCGGGTCAAGCCCGGCAATGACGGAGGAGAGACATAGCAAGTCAGTCACGGTCTATTCGATCGAGTCGTCACACCACCTCCGCTGCACGCACGCGCGCGCCGTCCGGGATCGTGCGCGGCGCGGTGTTGAGCTTCTCGATGGCGAAACCGGCGGCGGCCTTGTAGCCCGCCATGAACTCGGCCCGCTCCTGCGGCGGGATGACGTCGTCGATATTGTCGAACGTGCCGCCGCAGCGCTCGTCGACCATGTTCAGGAGCCCGAACGGACCGGCGCCGCGATTGCGCAGGATGAGCTGCGAGATCGGCCCGCACAGCCTGGCATCGTAGGCGGCCAGCGCCTCCGGCGTGACGCCGTGCTCGACCATCGCGGCGCCGAGCATGCGCGCGTCGACGATCGCCTGACTGCCGCCGTTGGAGCCGGTCGGATACATGGCGTGCGCGGCATCGCCGAGCAGCGCCACCGGACCATCCCGCCAGGTCGGCACCGGATCGCGGTCGATCATCGGGTTCTCGAACACGCTGTCCGCCGCCCTGATCAGGGCGGGCACGTCGAGCCAGTCCCAGATCCAGTCGGCGAAGTGGTGGGCGAAGTCGTCGACGCTCACCTGGCGGAACCAGCCGCGCTGCTTCCAGCCCTCCGCAGGATCCACCGTGACCTCGGCGATCCAGTTGATGATCGCGAGGCCGGTGCGCGGGTCGGGGTGCGAGATCGGATAGAACACGATGCGGTGGCGATGCGTGCCGAGGCCGACGAACGACGCGCCGGTGCGGATCGGCTTCGCGCAAGTCGTGCCGCGCCACATGAGCGCGCCGCCCCAGTGGATCGGCGGCTGCGCCGGATGCATCTGGGCGCGGACCGCCGAGTGGATGCCGTCGGCGCCGATCAGCAGCGCGCCGGTCGTTTCGGAGGTCGAGCCGTCGGCATGCTCGATCAGTGCGGCAACGCCGCCGTCGCTGGTCTTCCGATAGCCGGTAATCCGGCTGCCCAGCCTGACCGCCTGCGGCCCGATCCGCTCCACCACCTTCCGGTGCAGCTGCACGTGGAACTGACCGCGATGAACCGCATATTGCGGCCAGTTGTAGCCGGCCAGGAGCCCGCGCGGCTCGGAATAGATGTCGTTGCCATTGAGCCCGACCAGCGCCCATTCGCGCGCGGGCACGCCCACCCGGTCGAGATCCTCCAGGGCGAAGCCGAGATCGAGCAGCTCCCGCACGGCGTTCGGTTGCAGGTTGATGCCGACGCCGAGCGGCCGCATGTCGCGGACCGCTTCGAAGACGACGCACGGCACGCCGATCTGGTGCAGCGTCAGCGCGGTCGCCAGCCCGCCAATGCCGCCGCCGGCGATGATCACGAGATTATTGGTCAATGCCCGGCCCGGTCTGATACGTGACGAATTCCATTATCGGCCGTGCGCCGCTACGGAATCAACACCACCGATCCGGCGATGCCGCGCGCCTCGATGTCATGATGCGCCTGCGCGGCGTCCTTCAGCGCGTAGCTGGCTCCGATCTGCGGCTTGATTGCGCTGCGCGCGATCAGGTCGAACAGCTCGGCGGCCGCCTCGCGCATCATCGCCGGATCGCCGGTCAGCCGGCTGAGCGCCGGGCGCGACACCGACAGCGAGCCTTTTTTGGCAAGAAGCAGCAGGTCGAGCGGCGGCGGATGGCCGGACGCGTTGCCGTAGTTCACCAGCATGCCGAACGGCCGCACGCAATCGAGCGAGCGCTCGAACGTATCCTTGCCGACGCCGTCGAACACGGCGGACACGCCTTGCGGCACGATGCGCCGCACCTCGGCGACGAAATCGGTGTCGCGATAGAGAATCTGGTGATCGCAGCCATGCGCGCGGGCGATCACGGCCTTGTCCGGCGTGCCGACCGTGCCGATCACGGTGGCGCCGAGATGCTTCGACCACTGGCACAGGATCAGCCCGACGCCGCTCGCCGCCGCGTGGACGAGGATCACGTCGCCCGGCTTGGGCCTGTAGATGCGGTTGATGATGAGCGACGCGGTGAAGCCCTTCACCATGGTCGCCGCGGCTTGCCGGTCGCTGACGCCGGCGGGAATCTTCAGGAGCCGCTCGACCGGCACATTGCGCGCCTCGGCATAGGAGCCGGTGCGCTCGAAGAACTCGGCGCTCATGCCCGCATAGACCACGCGGTCGCCGGCCCTCACGGCGGTGACATCCGGGCCGACGCTCTCCACCACGCCCGCCGCCTCGTTGCCGATGATGAGCGGAAACTGCACCGGCCGCGCGATATAGAAGCCGCCGCGCCGCACGTTGAGATCGGAGAAGTTGATGCCGATCGCGGTGTGGCGCACGCGCGCCTCGCCCGCCGCCGGCAGCGGCAGCGTGATGTCCTCGAAGCGCATCACCTCGGGGCCGCCGTGGGCGTGGATGCGGATCGCTTTGGTCATTGCCCCCTCGCTCAGTGCCAAGCGGAGTTGGTTGTAGCGGACGGAGACGCCGCATGCACTGCGAGCCCCCTCTCCCCACCGAACTCGGGTTTACCCGAGTTCGGCGTTTAATAACTGGCCGAAGTCGGAAACATCCGACTTCGGCTGGGGAGAGGGTTGGGGTGAGGGGGACTAGGACTCTCGATCGTGCGAGGCCCCCTCACCCGCCGCGCTTTGCGCGGCGACCTCTCCCCAACGGGGAGAGGTGACCGTGCGGCGACGCGTTGCCAAACATCAGCGCTAAAAAAAACGAAGGCCCGGCACGTCCCCGCCGGGCCTCCGTCTCGTACCACGCCCTAGCTGAATTCAGTTCGTCGCGAAGCAGTAGAACAGGCCGTTGCCGCCGGTGCTCTTGAGGTCGTTCTGGCTGCAGCCGCCGTCCGGCCCGCGCGAGGGATGCGACGAGTTCCACGACTTCGACGCGTCGTCGTCGCGCAGCCCCTGGCGATCATGATGGCCGACCATGGCGCTGCCCTGGCCGCTCTTGGTCCAGTTGCTGCAGGTGCGGTCGTCGCCGGCAGGAAACGCGGTGCCGTCGGGCTGCGTGCCGGTCAGCACGTCGTGCATGTTCGGCGTGTCGCCCCGGCCGTTGACCGCGTCGCCCTTCTCGGTGATCGCAGTCTGCTTGGTGAGATTGTTGCCGGCGCTGTGCAGGTCGGAGACGTCCTTGGCGATCACCGCGCCCTTGGCGTTCTGCCACGGGCCGCGGCCGATGCGGTCCTTGGCGTTCACTGCGCCGGCGCCCTGCGTGCTCAGATACGCGCGCCAGGTCTTGGCGCCCGCGCCCGCCGCCTGTGCGAGGTCCTGGCAATGCTTGTCGGCGCCGTCGAGGCCGCCGAGATCAGCGCCCTTGCCGGAGCCGACGCTGGTGACGAAGAAACTCATGTTGGCTTGCTGCGCGTTGGCGCTCGTCGCGAGCAGCACGGCAGCGAGAAGCACGGGTAATGCCATGCGTGTCATTTATTGCGCTCCCATCGCAACAATGTCGCGCAAAAGTGGATAAACAAACGCGCACGAAAAGCCATCGGGCGCGCGCTCATTTCATTGTGATCGAAGAACCTCGGGACCTGCCGTCAGCTTGTCGCAATTGACGTGATGGGACTGTTGATTAGACAACGAATGATGTTCCATCACGATTTTGATTGATCGTGGAGCTTCATGCTCCACCACCATCGCATCAACGCCGCTTATCAGCGCGTCACGCCGCCTCGCTGCGCGGCGCCGGCGTGCGCGCCGCAGCGGCATCTGTCGTTGCGGAACGCGACGAGGACGCGAAGCGCCGCTTGAGCTCGCGGAACGAGATCAGCCGCTGGCGGTCCTCGTCCCACACGGCGAGCTTCACGCACTTGAGGCTCTGCCACAATGTCAGGCGGCCGATGGTCCCGAGCTCCGGGTTCTCGCGCAGCACCTGGCGCAGGCGATAGAACGGGATGCGGCTGTTGAGATGATGCACATGGTGCACGCCGATATTGGCGGTGAACCAGCGCAGCACCGGCGGAAGGTCGTAGAACGAGCTGCCGTGCAGCGCCGCGTCGGGCAGATTCCAGGCGCGGCTCTCCGCCCACACCGTGTCCTCGAACTGGTGCTGCACGTAGAACAGCCACACCCCGATCGACGCGCCGAGCAGCGTCATCGGCAGATGCACCAGCAGGAACGGGCCGACGCCGACGAGCCACATCAGGCCGATGACGACGAGCGCGATCGCCGCGTTGGTCGCCATGGTGGAGAACCACAGGCCGGCGCCTTCGCGCATCAGACCGGCCGGCACGCGATGGCGCAGCAGGAACAGGTAGGCCGGGCCGATGCCGAACATCACCAGCGGATGACGATAGAGCCGATAGGCAAGCCGGCGCAGCCGCGGCAGCGCGAGATATTCGCGCACGGTGAGCGTGTCGATGTCGCCGAGCCCGCGGCGGTCCAGATTGCCGGAAGTCGCATGATGGATGCTGTGCGCGCGTCGCCAGAAATCGTAGGGCGTCAGCGTCAGCACGCTGAGCGAACGGCCGACCCAGTCATTGAGCCACTTCGATCGGAAGAACGAGCCGTGCCCGCAATCATGCTGGATCATGAACAGGCGCACCAGGAATCCGGACGCCGGAATGGCGAGCGCGAGACTGATCCAGATGGACAGTGACAGCGCCCACCACATCCCGACCCACAGAAGCACGAGCGGAAGGGCGGTGATCGCGAGCTCGAACAGGCTGCGCACCAGGCTCGGCTCGCGATAGCGCATCAACACGCGCATCCAGTCATGCGCCTTGCTCTGGTCCTTGGTCTGGGCATCGGCAGTCTCGCCGCCCGGTCGGGCGACCGCGGCCGGCGCAGCATCGTTCAGCAGCATCGAGAAAGTCCCCCTCATGCCGCGACAGCGTCCGACCTTGTCCCGGTCAGCGGCGGCCATGCGGCCAGCGCCGTGCCCGTTACGAGGGCCCCTCTCGATCGCTTCGCGTGGGACAGTTTGTAAGGCGACGCGGCAGCCGGCGCAACGGCCGGACCAATGGAATTGCTCCAAACCGCGGAGACGGAAATTACGTAGCTCGGGGAAGTGCGATTACCGCCGCCGGAACTGCGGGCGCTGCGTCGAGGGGCGCGGCATCGCGGCGGCGCGCTCGTCCTTGTGACGGAAGATCACGCGGCCCTTCTCGAGATCGTAAGGCGACATCTCGACCGTCACGCGATCGCCCGCCAGGGTCTTGATGCGGTTCTTCTTCATGCGGCCGGCGGTATAGGCGACGATCTGATGGCCGTTATCGAGCAGGACCCGATAGCGCGTGTCCGGAAGGATTTCCGTCACAACGCCTTCGAACTGGATCAACTCTTCCTTGGCCATTCAGGGCTCCTGACGCATTCCCGGCAGCACCCGTGCCCCTTGATCCGGGGTAAACATCGGTCGGCACCGGAAATGCCATCGACTCAACAGGTCGTTCAGCGAAGCGGTCTTATACCGCAAAGGGACGGCCCGGAGCCAGCCAGGCCGTCCCCCAAAATTTGCATTAAAACTGGCGCACGATCTTGTTCCGAAAAACTGGTATCCACTTTTTCGGGACCGTGCGCCCGCCAATCAGGCCAGGCTGATCGTGCCGACGGCGACCTTGCCCGAACGGGGGTCGGTGCGGGTGTCGAACGACACCTTCTGGCCCTCGGTCAGCGCGCCGATGCCGGCACGCTCCAGCGCGGTCGCGTGGACGAACACGTCCTTGCCGCCGTCGTCCGGCTGTATGAAGCCGTAGCCTTTTTGGCCGTTGTAGAACTTCACGGTACCTCTGGTCATTCTTCTAGTCCTTGTCGCTTTCGGTCGTCACTGTTGGTGTGCACGTGGGCCAAGGCGCGAGACCGATGCGCCTTGTTCCCGGTTCGTCGAATTTGGTGAGAGAGTCTGCAGCGTGCGCCCGCAGTGCGAGGCGAAGCGGCCCAGGTCGTCCGGCCAAATCGATTGCGACTAGGTAGCCACTTGCCTGCGCAATTGCAAGGCGAGCGGAATACCTGCGTTGGTTAACGTCGTTGCGGCACCTCTCCCCTCGTCATCGCCGGGCTTGTCACCGGAAGTCGGGTCTACCCGACTTCCGGCACTCTAAACTTGCCCAACTCGGGCAAGCCCGACTTGGGGTGTGATCCCGGTTGCATGGGCAGTGCCCCCTAAACGTCATGGCCGGGACAAGCCCGGCCATGACGAAGGAGAGGTTTGTCCGTGTCTCTAAAGCTGCGAGGCGAGCTTCTCGAGGCCGATCACCTGCACGATGGAGCGCACTTCGCGCTTCTGCTCGTTCGAGAAGCTCATCAGCAGCGGGAACGCCGCCGACTTGAGGTTCTGCACGTCCTCGCCCTCGGGATCGATGGAGGCAAGCTGCTGTTGCGGCTGGGGCGCCGCGCCGCCACGCTGCGGCTTCTTCGAATAGGTCATGTTGCGCAGCGCGACCTCGACCGCCGGCCACATCTGCTGCTGGTCGGGCGTCAGCTTCAGGCGCTTCCTGATGGTGGCGATCTGCGCGTCGTTGAGCACTGCGGCCGGCCGGCCGGTCGGACGCGGCGCCGGCTTGGCCGCGGGCACGGTCGGCGCCGCGGAGGCCATGCGGATCTCCGCCGACGGCGGCGGCACCACGTCGCGCGACGGGGCGTGCTGCGGCTGCTCGGTGCGGGCCGCGGACGGCACCGCGGTCAGCGGATTGGGATCGAACAGGTGGAAGGGCTGGCCATCCAGGCCGCGGGTCGGCCGGATGACGGAGAGCGTCTCGGTCTCGTCGGGCAACTCGGCGGGAAAGCGCAGCGCGACCGTGTCGTAGGCCGACAGGTCGGCCGACAGACCGTTCGGGTCCGATTGATCGGCGGATTGAGCATGGTCACGCGCCGCCCAGCGCCGGTCGACCGCCACGCAGGCGATGCCGCCAACGACCAGCAGCGTGAGACAGATCGTGACGCGCCTGCTTGAGCGTCCCAGCAGTCCCGACATTCCCGGATTGGCCCCAAGTTCCCGGGGTCAAGTCCCCGGTTGATGTACGTCCCCGATGCATGACCCCCATAGATCATGCCGCTCACACAACATCATCCAAGAGTCTCTATCGAAAGCTCGTTTAATTTGTGGCTAACCACGGAATTTTTTTGGGCGACTCCGATCGGAACAAACGCGTAACATCCTGACACCACGTCCCGATTTGAGGCAGGCCGATTGAACCAGGCCGATCTGAAGCAAGCGGCGAATCAAAAGGCCCGGCGTCGCCGGGCCTGATGACGTGAGAACGTCGTGCAGCTTACGCCGCTTCGTCCTCGACTTCGGCCTCGTCCTCGGCCGGCTTCGGGCCGCGGCGCGGGCCCTTGGCGAGCGCGCCCTCGATTTCCTTGATCGCCTCGGTCTCGGTGATGCGCTGGACCGCCGAGATCTCGCGCGACAGCCGGTCGAGCGCGGCTTCGTAAAGCTGCCGCTCGGAATAGGACTGCTCGGGCTGCGATTCGGAGCGATACAGGTCGCGCACGACCTCGGCGATCGCCACGATGTCGCCCGAATTGATCTTGGCTTCGTATTCCTGCGCCCGACGCGACCACATGGTGCGCTTGACGCGGGCGCGGCCCTTGAGGGTCTCGAGCGCGCGCTTGACCATTGGGCCTTCGGCCAGCTTGCGCATGCCGACGGCGGCGATCTTGGCGGTCGGCACCCGCAGCGTCATCTTGTCCTTGACGAAGTTGATGACGAACAGTTCGAGCTTGGAGCCGGCGACTTCCTGCTCCTCGATCGCGACGATCTGGCCGACGCCGTGGGCCGGGTAGACGATGAACTCGCCAGTCTTGAAGCCTTGTCGTTGGGTGGTCTTCTTGGTGGTCATTCCGGGAGCGACTCCTTGGCTCTCCGGCTTCCGCGAGCCGGCGAGCTTTGCCACGGGAGCGGAGCGACGGGCGGACCGGCGCGACGCTTGCGGTGCCCTCCTGCGAGAGGAGGAGCTCTTTTGGGTGGTCTTTTTCGACCGATGACGCGTTTTTCCTGCCACTGCCTTGCGCGTGGGTCTCACGCCCCTGTTACTGCGATTCCTCGGAATGACACCGAAAAAATATGCTCCCCGGGGGGAGCCTCAGCTTTCTGGTGCGGTTTTTGTCATTGGTCAGAAGTATATAACACATTTACCGCCGAAATCAAAGCGTTATTGCGCTGCAAAAACGTCAGAATCCGACGTTTTCATACGCAATAATACCAAAGTCAGTTAACCGGCCGGGCGTGTCTGACCCGCCATTTCTGCAGATTTCCGTTACGGAATGTTACCGGTCAATAAGTCAATCCCCGGAACCCGGCTTGGACGAGAAATATTTTTCGAACTTGCCCTCCTCCCCCTCGTGCTCCTTGGCGTCGGCGGGAGGCTCCTTCTTGACCGTGATGTTCGGCCAAGTCTTCGCATATTCCGCGTTCAGATTCAGCCATTTCTCGAGACCCGGCTCGGTGTCCGGCTTGATCGCCTCGACCGGGCATTCCGGCTCGCAGACGCCGCAGTCGATGCACTCGTCGGGGTGGATGACCAGCATGTTCTCGCCTTCGTAGAAGCAGTCGACCGGACACACTTCCACGCAGTCCATGAACTTGCATTTGATACAGGCATCGTTGACGATGTAGGTCATTCGAAACGCTCCGGCCGGAACTCTGGCCCGGACCGTCCGCCGTTTCACATGAAACGGGGCGGTCCAATTCTTTGTGTGGCGCATACCCTGATCGGAAAACCGGCGTCCACTTTTCCTGGATATGCGCGAGTTTGCGCTCCGTACCGCATGCCTCTTGATCGTGCAAGGCGATCAAGGACAGGACCGCCCTCGCGCGGTATGCAGCACGCTCATTGATCGTCATGCCCGGTGAAGCGGGCGATGGCGCGCCGCTCCTGCTTGGCCGGCCGGCCCGCCCCGGGCGCGCGCTCGGCGGCCGGTGGATCCCGTTCGCCCGGCTCGGCCGGTGGCGGGCTCAGGTCCTCATACAACGCGCGCGCAAGGTCGGCCGATCCGCGCCGCTCCGCAAGGGCGGCCACCTTCAGGACCCGCACCCGCCGGTCGAGCGCAATGGTGACCACATCGCCCGGCTTGACCGGCTTGCCCGGCTGGTCGATGCGCGTCCCGTTCAGGCGCACGTGACCGGAGGTGGCAAGCTCAGCGGCGGCGCTGCGCGTCTTCACCACGCGCGCGTGCCATAGCCACTTGTCGATGCGCTGGCGGTCCACGTGTGGTCTAGCAAGTCATCCCTTGCCGCTCTCGAGCTGCGCCTTGAGCGCGGCGAGCTTGGCGAACGGCGAATCCGGGTCCGGCTCCTTGCCGCCGCGCCGCTCGTTCGACGAGGCCCAGGTGCGCGGCGGACGGTTGTCATCGCGGTCATCACGGTCACGGCGCGGACCGCGCGGCGGCCGCGGACGGTCGCCCCGCTCCTCGCGGTCACGACGCTCGCCGCCCTTGCCACGATCGCGGTCGGGCCGCGCGCTGCGCTGCTCGGGCTTGTCGCGATCGCTGCGATCGCGGTCACCGCGATGGCGGCGCGGACCGCGCTGCTGCTCGCGCTCGCCCTCCGCGGGCGGCGTTGCGTCGGCGCCTGTGGCCGCGACCGCAGCCTGTCCGTCGCCGGCCGGCTGCGCGGCTGCGCCTTCCGCAGCCTTCGCGTGCGGACGCCGGTGGCGCGGCCGGCGCGGACGATCGCTGTCGAACCGGCCGGTGCGCCAGACCTCGACCAGCTCCGGCTCGGCCGACGCCGCCGTGGCTTCGGCCGGGACCGGCTCCGCGGTCGATTGGGCAGTGGTCGATGGCTCCGTGGTCGCTGGCTCGGCGGCGGCGGGTGCAGGCGCCGCCTCGGGCTCGGGAGCAAGCGAAGCTGCTTCGGCCGGCGGCGCTGCCACGTCCTCCTGCGGGGCCGGCGGCGCGTCTGCAGGCGCAGGCTCGTGCACGTCCGCCGTATCGAACAGCTCGTTGTCGGGCAGCGGCGTCCCCTCGGGCGACGCCGCTTCGGCGATGGCCGCCTCTGCGACGGCCGCCTCGGGCGCTGCGGCTTCGGCCGTCGCCGCGTCGCATGCCGCCACCGGCTCGGCGGCGATCTCCGGCGCTGCTGGTTTTGGCGGCTCCGGCGGTTTGGGTGTCTCCGGCGGTTTGGGCCGCCTCTCCATGCGATAGCCGAGTGATCGCAGGATCGAAGCGAAGTCCTCGCCCGACGAGCCGGTCAGCGAGTTCATCGCGCCGGTGACGACGAAGCCCTTGCCGTCGAACGCGCCGGACGGCTTCTCGCCGGCCGCGCCTTCGCGCCAGGCCAGCGCCGGGCGGATCAAATCGGCCAGCCGCTCAAGAATGTCGACACGCACGGCGCGCTCGCCGCACACGCGATAGCCGAGCGTGCGGTAGAGCGCCTTGTCGATCTCCTTGTCGGCGGGAAACGAGGTGCGGCCGCTCGCGGCGAGGTGCTGCAGCTCGTCGAGGCCCTTCATGTCGGGCGCGCCGAACTTGAGCGCCCACAGCTGGGCGGCGAGCGCGCGCGGTGCCGGCTTGAGCAGCATCGGCAGATAGAGGTGATAGGCGCCGAAACGCACGCCGTGCTTGCGCAGCACGCCGCGCGCCGGCTGGTCGAGCCCCTTCACCTCGGCGGCGACCTTGGGGCGCTCGAGCACGCCGAGCGCCTCGACGATCTGATAGGCGATGCCGCGCGCGATGCCGGTGATGTCCTCGGCGGCGGCGAGCGTGAACAGCGGCGCCAGCAGCCGCTCGATGTGCGAGCGGGTCCACAGGTCGAGCCGGTTCTGCACCAGGTCGAGCGCGGGACCGGTCAGTTGCTCGTCGGCGAGGACGCGCACGCGCGGCCGCAGCACGTTGTCGGCGCCGAGCAGCTTGGCGACCGCCTCGCCGATCCAGCGGATGGTGCCGTCGTTGGTCAGGACGAACTGGCTGTCGGGCGCCTGCGACAAGCGCGTCGCCCGGCCCTCGATCTCGCCGGCGAGCACCTTCTGCGCCGCAGCCGACAACGCTTTCGCCTCGGTGGCCGAGCCGCCGCTCGACGGATCGGCGGCGAAGCGGAAGCCATCCAGCCGACCGATGGCGTGTCCCTCGACCACCACCTCGCCCGTCTTCTTGATCTCGGTTTCCAGCATCGTGTTTTCTCGCAGCCGCCGCATCAACACGCTGGTGCGGCGGTCGACGAACCGCTCGGTGAGGCGCTCGTGTAGCGCGTCCGAGAGCTTGTCCTCAACTGCACGCGCAACCCCCTGCCAATGCTCGGGGTCTTTGAGCCAGTCCGGACGGTTTGCCGCAAAGGTCCAGGTCCTGATGTGCGCGATGCGCGTGGAAAGCGTGTCAATGTCGCCGGAGGTCTGGTCCGCCTGCGCCACCTGCCGGGCGAACCAGTCGTCGGAAATTGTACCCTCTCGCATGAGAAAACCATAGAGGGCGACGACCAGCTCGGCGTGGGCGGACGGCGAAATTTTCCGGTAGTCGGGCAGCTGACACACGTCCCACAGGCGCTCGATCGCGGCGCGGCTCGTCGCGAGCGCACGCACGTCGTCGTCGCGCGCTGCATGTTCGAGCACGAGAATGTCTTCATTGATCGGCGCCCGCGTCAGCCCCTGCTCTTTCGGCGTCGTGGCGAGCGACGCCGACAATGCTCCCAGCGAGGAGAAGTCGAGATCGGTGTTGCGCCATTGCAGGACGCGCACCGGATCGAACGTGTGGCTCTCGAGAGCCTGCACCAACTCCGGCTCGAACGGCGGGCAACGCCCGGTCGTGCCGAAAGTTCCGTCGCGCGTTGCGCGGCCGGCGCGGCCGGCGACCTGGGCGAACTCCGCCGGATTCAGCCGGCGGAACTGATAGCCGTCGAACTTGCGGTCGGAGGCGAAGGCGACGTGATCGACGTCGAGATTGAGGCCCATGCCGATCGCATCGGTCGCGACCAGGTAATCCACGTCTCCCGATTGGTAGAGGGCGACCTGGGCGTTGCGCGTGCGCGGCGACAGCGCGCCGAGCACCACGGCGGCGCCGCCGCGCTGGCGGCGCACCAGCTCGGCGATGGCGTAGACCTCGTCGGCCGAGAAGGCGACGATCGCGGTGCGCGGCGGCTGGCGCGTGATCTTCTTCTCGCCGGCGAACGACAGCTGCGACAGCCGCGGCCTTGTGAGCACATGCGCGCCGGGGAGCAGCCGCTCGACCATCGGCTTGACGGTGGCGGCGCCGAGCACCAGCGTCTCCTCCCGCCCGCGCCGGTTGAGCATGCGGTCGGTGAACACGTGGCCGCGGTCGAGGTCGTTGCCGAGCTGGATCTCGTCGACGGCGAGGAAGGCGACATCGAGGTCGCGCGGCATGGCCTCGACGGTCGCGACCCAGAAGCGCGGGTTCTGCGGCTTGATCTTTTCCTCGCCGGTGACCAGCGCGACCGCGTCCGCCCCCACCCGCTCGACGCAGCGGTTATAGACCTCGCGCGCGAGGAGCCGCAGCGGCAGCCCGATCATGCCACTCGAATGGCCGAGCATACGCTCGATGGCGAGGTGGGTCTTGCCGGTATTGGTCGGCCCCAGCACGGCGGTGACGCCGTGCCCGCGCGCGCGGGCGTCGCGATTGACTTGCGGACCAAGGGTGATGGGCATGCGAGTGTTTAGGCCGCGGGACCGGCCGGTACAAGGGCATCGGGAACTGAAACAGATCGGGGCGCGGATCCGCCCTCCCCGGAACCGCGCGCTGGAATGTTTGATTGCGCAGGTCCTTTTCGGAAAACCGGCGTCCACTTTTCCGGGACATGCGCCAACCAGCCGCGATAACGCACGATCATTCCGGTCAAACCATGGCCGATCTCGACGTGGAAGCAGAACCGCCCGTTATCCACGTGCTCAAAGGCGTCGCCGACCGGCGCCAGCGCGCGCGGCAATGGTATCCCGAGGAAGCTCCAGCGCCGCACCACCAAACGCAGCCGATCGCGGTCGACGACGAGCGCGAGGCCGATCGCGACCGGGCCGAACCGCTCGCACAAGAGGTGCTCGAACCGGCCCCGCCCCGCCTCCTGTGTGCTGGCGAACGAGCGGCCCGCGAAGGTGCGCTGCCAGCGCTCGACGCCGCCCGAGGCGCGGAACTGCACGGTCACCGGCACGTCCTCGCCGGCCTTGGGAAAGCCGACGATCGCCGCGACGAGGCGCGCGAAGATGCCGCGCCCGCGCTCGACATTGGCGACGCCCTCGGCGGTCAGCGTGTCGTTGAGCTCGTGCATGTTCTGGATCGGCGCCGGCAGCGCGGCCCAGGCATCGCCGAGCAGCCGCCGGTAGAGCGGCTCGCGCGCCTGGCCGGGGCCTTCGTGGCGCACGCCGGTGACGATCTGACGACGTGCGAACAGCGCGTCATAGTCCGCGAGCTCGAGATCGTTGGTCGCGGCGCGTGCGCCTGCCACCGGCCTGCGACCAGCGAGCAGGTGACGGATGATCGCTTCGGCGGCCATGGAGGGAATGAGCGGACCGTCGTCGCCCTCGGCGAGCAGGTGCCACGAGCGGGTCACGCGCGCGCCGTCGCGACGCTCGCCCTCGATCGTCACGAACATGCCGCCGCGGTGCTCGCCCCAGCGCAGCACGTTGATCGCTCGATACATCAGCGGCGCGAGTGGCGCGAGCGACGGCACGAGCTTCAGCCGCACCAGCCAGGCGAGCGCGCTCAACGCGCGATGGAGAATCCCCGGCACCGGCCCCGCGCCCATCCAGATTTCGCGCAGGCCGGGCCACAGCTCGGGCAGCACTTTCAGGTCCGGCACGTCGACCAGCGAGAAGCGCACGTTGTCGAGCGGCAGCCGCCCGGGCGGCGCGATGGTGACGTGCCGCGCATCGATGATCGCATGGCGGGTCGCCGGCTTGCCGTCACGGATCAGCGCGACGGGCTGGCCGGCATAGCCGGCGATGGCGCGAATGACGTTGCGGCCGACGCCGGCATACGGCGACGGCGCGATGCCGCCGGCGATCGTATCGACACGCGCCAACCCTTCCGCAAGCTTGCGCACCACCGCGGCCGTCAGCACCGGAAAGCTGCTGACGCCGGAGAGGACGAACACGCCGCGCGCCCTCGCCTCGGCGTCGAACGCCGCGATGCCTTTGACGAAGTCCGAGCCGTCGGCGAGATCGAGATAGTTCATGCCGTGCCCAAGTGCGGCGCGCACGACGCGATACGGATCACCGCCCGTGTCGTAATTCTGAAACGGTCCGCTCGCATCGACGATCAGGTCGGGGCCGACGCGCCCGAGCTGCGCGGCGAGAACGCCGTCGCGGTCGAATGCGAGCGGCACGAGGCGCGCGGCTCCGTTCAATCTTTTGCAAAACGCAGCCCCCTGCTCGTGGGAGCGACCGGCGATGATCAGGGTCAGCGCCGCCTCGTCCGCGAGGAGTTGCGCGAGCCGGCCGCCGAACGTGCCGTAGCCGCCTAGGATCAGGACCTTGAAGTTGGTCATGTCAGGAACCGATCCGCGTAGCTCGGGTCGGGCAGGAAGCAGGTCTCGCGCTTGCCGAACCAGCGCAGGCGGTTGCGTGCGACGGCCGCATAGAGCCGGTCGCGCCACGCGAGCGGCAGCACGCGGAACACGGCGGCGAGCGACCACGGAAAGCCGAGCCCTTCGGCCATGCGGATCGAGCCCTCCGACTTGAACCAGGCGACGCCGTCGGCGACCAGGATGTTGGTCTCATAGTCCTGCGGATCGAGCCCGTAGTGGACGTAGAGCGCGTGGCCGAGCGGCGACTGCGCCGACAGCAGCCGATATTTCCCGTGCGGGTCATGGCGCAGCACGAACTGGGCCCAGCCGGAGCACAGGGCGCAATAGCCGTCGAAAATGATGATCGGCCGGTCGTCCGGAAAGCGCGGCACCGCCGGATCGTCGCGATAGCTATAGGGCGGTCGGGCCGGCATGGGTTGGTAGTCCGCGAGGAAGGATTTTTGACCGGGTCAGCATAGCGCTCGTGTGCGACGGGACAGGACAGCAACTCCGTACAAGGGCGGCATTTTCTGAAATCTGTTTCATTCTGTGACGCCGCACGCGCTGAATTTCAGCCTGCATTTAATCCTGTGAACGAGTCTCGAACGAATCGCGGCCGAATCGCTGACTCAGCCTCCGTGCGTTTCGTTCCCGGCGACATGTTGTGACGTCGCGGTGACGACCCCACCACATGATGAGAAATGGGACGCGCGGCGCGCGTTCTCCGCACAACATTTCGTTAAGGCGGGACGGACTCGGAATCCGTGTCTGGTCAAGTGCGATTATTGCAACGAAGGACTTTACTGCGCGCGCGCGGTCGCCGCGGGGGCGTGCTTGCCGTTGTTGGCGGACTGCGCGGTAGTGACGAACTGGGTCGCCTGCAGCACGCCGACCCCGAGCGCGGTCGGGACCGAGAAGCGATACATCACCAGGACGCGGGTGCCGGCGACCGGTGCGAGCCACAGCTCCATGTCGCGCTGGGCGATCAGGTACTTGATGGTCGGACGGTCGGGCACATAGCCGGCGATCGGCTGAAAATAGGCGGCGCAGACCACGACCGGGCCCTGGTAGCCCTTCTCGGTCCTGACGCTTTCGATGCGCTTGAAGGCGAGCTGTACGTCGAAGCGCATGCGGCCGTCGAACACGGAAATCTTGCGGTTGCAGGCCTCCGGCGTGACGACGTCGCCGGTGCCGGGAACGCGCATCAGCGCCGCGGTCATCGGGTCGGTGACGCCGCGGCGATGCACATCGGTGACCGGAACACGATCCGGATTGGGCGGGCTCACCGGGTCGATCGACACGTCCTTGGCGTTGCCGCCCTGCAGCGTGATGCGGATTTCCTCGGTCCAGCGATCCCCCGTCACGGTCGAGGCGTAGGTCGACGGCTGCAGCGCACCGGCATTGGTGACCCCGCCGCGCGAGGCGCTGGTGCCGTGGCCGGCGGCGAACACCTGGAGCAGGCCCGCAGTGCCGCCGCTCGCCGCGGCAGTGAACTGGTCATGGGCGATGTCGATGACCCAGACGCCCTTGCCGATCGGGATGCCGGCGAGCGTCGCTGTGTACTTGGCGTCGAGCTTGCCCTGCGCTGCGGCCGGGCCATCGAACGGGCCGGCGAGCGCGATCGCCGCGGCGCCGATGGCGGCCGCACGACCGGGGCAGAAACGACGAGCGGACACGGCTTCCGTCCTTCTGGGCCGCGTCGGCGCGCTTAAGCTGCGGGCTGCGACGGGCGAGGCAATATAGAGCCTCTGTCGTCGTGGATTAAGTCGAATGTGTGGAACGTGTTAACAGGCTTTCGTGACAGCGAAGGTTGTTCCGCGCGTCACCACGTGACCTTGACGCGAGAGGCCAATACCGGCCTCGCTTGACGCCTTCTCCTGCCATAACTATACGTCCGCGGTCCGGTCCGGCCCTAAAGCTGCATCATGCGCGGCCGGCGGACGTCCCGAAGCCATCATTTGCTTGACGAAACCGAGGTAAGCCCATGTCGCGGCGATGTGAATTGACCGGAAAAGGCGCGCAGACCGGGCACAAGGTCAGCCACTCGAACATCAAGACCAAGCGGCGCTTCCTGCCGAACCTGCTCAACGTGACGCTGATCTCGGACGCGCTCGGCCGCTCGGTGAAGCTCCGCATCTCGGCGAATGCGCTCAAGAGCGTCGATCACCGCGGCGGGCTGGATGCTTTCCTGCTCAAGGCGCGCGACACCGAGCTGTCGCGCCGCGCCCTCGAGCTCAAGCGCCAGGTCGCGAAGAAGCGCGCCGCCGCCGCGGCGAGTTGAGCTCGACCGCTCACACGTCAGTCAAGACCAACCACGCGAAGTGCCGCTGTCGTAGAGCGGCGCTATAGGTGCGCCGGTGTTGCCGGCGGTCGGGGGCTTTCGTGTGGGATGACCTGCATCGCGTGGATTGGAGCAACCTCACGCACGCGTATGGGCCCGCGCGCGACGTTCCCATCATGCTCCGGCAGATGATCAGCACGGATGAGAGCACGCGCAGCGAGGGTTGGGAGGGATACTGGGGCACGCTCAATCATCAGGGCGATTTCTACGACTCGACGGTCGCGGCGATTCCGTTCCTGATCGAAGCTCTCGCGCGGCCCGAGATCCCGGTGCGGGCGGAGATTCTCACCTGCTTTCGCGACCGCTGGCTCGATGCGCCTGAGTATGGCGGCGATCCGCTGATCGACGAGCCTCCCGGCGGGACGGATATTCCCACGCCCATACTGACGGACGAGGAATTTGCCGCGGCGCGCGCAGCCGGCGCGACCCTTGCCCCCAACGACGCGGCGGACGACGAAGACGACAAAGAATTCGATCTTGAACGCTATCGCCGGATGGATCTCTGCGCCTGGCAGACCGGCCGGGCCATTGGGGCCGGACGGCCGGTCTACATGCGCCTGCTCGACGATCCGGATCGGCGCGTGGCAGCCGCTGCCGCTTCGCTGCTGCTGATATGGGTCGATACCCGCGCGGAGGCGAAACGCGCGCTCGCTCGCATCATCAATGAAGAGACCGACCCGACGGAGCAGGCGCGGCACCTGCTCGCATTCGGGGTCTATGCCGAGCGTGACGATGTCGATGCGCTGGCCGCATGGGCCGCGGCACATCGGCCGGCGCCGATGCGCGCGGCCGCGGCCCTGAGCTGGGCCTGGGCGATCAATCCCGAGCCGGCGCCCGAGCGGCTGACGCAGACGCTCGACGCGCTGTCGGCGCCCGACGCAGTCGCGTTCGCGACGCTGCCGTGGGAAGGCGTCTGGCATCGCGGACCCTGGATCCTGCCGGCCAACATTTCGTCTCTGGCGCTGCGGCTACCGCGCAGCGCGCATAAGGAGCTGCGATGGCGGGCGGTGCAGGCGCTGAATATCCAGCATGAAACTGCCAAGCACCTGTCGACGACGCAGGTTGCGCCGCTGCTGTTTCGCGCCTTGTCCGATCCCTATGGCCGCATCCGCGCGGCGGCGGCTCTCGCGCTGGCGCAGCGTGACGGTGCGATTGTCGAGAGCGAAGCGGACGCAATCGCTATCCTGATCGACGCCCTGAGGCCGCACCAGACCAGCAATTGGGGCGACGACCATGCGAGGCTGCTCGATGCGGAGGCCTCGACCTGCGGGCACGCTGCGCGACTTCTGGCGGCCGTGTCGCCTGACTTGACGCCCGCTCAGCGCAAGGACGCCTTGGCCGGCGTCGACGCCGTCATTCGGCGCTACGGCGCCGTACGGGGCAAGCTGGAATATGTCTGCTTCGGATCCATGAGCGTTCCTGTCTCCCGCGTGTTGAGCGAGCAGCGCGCCCTCATCGCCGCGCCGAAGGTCTGGAGCGTCGAGGCGCTGTTTGCGGAGATTGCCTTTCCCTCGCGGGAGGACCGACAGTTGCCGCCCCTCGATGGCGACCGGATGCTGGCGCAGGCCTATGCGCAGGCGTCCGAGCGAACCATATCCGCCGCCATTCAAGCGGTGCGCCGGCCGGAGCAGCGAGACATCGCGATCGGCGCGGCGTGGTGGCTGATGAGTCTCGGCCCGGCGGCCAAGGACTCGCTCGGTGCGCTTGACGAGATGGCAACGGCGCATCCACGCGACCCTTACGTGAGCGATCAGGCGCGCGCGGCGGCCGATGCCATCCGCGAGTCCCTGCTGACCACCTCCGCGGCCGAAACATCCGCGGCGCGAGATGGCGCGCCGGTCGCGCAGCTCGCGCGCCTGCTCGAACATTCCGATGCCTGTGTGCGGACCGACGCCGCCGAAGCCCTCGCAAGGCTGGCGCCCTCACCCAATGAGGGCGAGGCGATCACGCCGGCGCTTGTGCGCATGCTCGACGACGACACTGTCGCGGACATCGGCATCAGCGGCGAGCATGTCTGCGCTGAGCGGCTGTTTCATTGGCGCCGCGAGCGCCGCTCGCCGCGGGCCGGCGCCCTGCTCGCGCTGCAGGCCATGAATTGGCGCCCCGATGACGAGCGCATGCTGAAGGCAATGCTTGCGGAGGCGATCCACCCGAAAGTCATTTGCGGGAGGACAGCCGAGCCTATCCGCTTTGCATTGGCCCAGTGGCGGCGCGCCGTGCACGGCGCCGGTCAGTTTTCCGCCGCCGACCAGCTCATCCGCAAGGCGCGTCAACACTGCCTCAACGCAGGCCTGAAGGCGTATACCTGCGGGGTCGAGCTTGCGCGCGTGATCCAGTGGCTGTCGGGCCGGTTGGTCTAGATCGGCTCAACCTGTCCGGCGACTGACCTGATCAGAGGCCTGTGTCGATCGCCGGCCGAGCAGCGCCCATCGCCAGCGCATCAGACGTCGAACGCCAGACTGCCCGACCGACTCCGCCGGCGGCTTCTTGTCGAACCTGGCCAGCCTCACCGGACCATGCGGCGGCCAGTCGAGCGCGCGTTCGATCAATGTCGTTGCGAGCGCGGCGTGATCGGCCCAGCCGGTTTTCACCGCGATCTGCAGCATGGTGTCCGCGGTCTGCCAGCGCCGTTTCTCGCGCTCGGCCTGCGGCAATCCCGCCAGCATGTTGGTCGCGTCCTCGAGCGTTGCGAGAACGCGCCCGTCCTCGAGACGCAGCGATTTGGAGAGAGGCGTACGCAAAAACATGAAACCCGCCAGACCTATGTAAGCCGCACGAGCGGAGCGCAACGCCTGGGCAACAATGCGGCATGCGGGAACAAAGCGTGCAATATTTGCGGCCTGTGTCGCAACGGCATCGCGGTTTTCACGTACTCCGCAAACGCCGTCCCGCCGATGGAACCGCGGCCGACTGACGCGCTGGCCTGTGACGGCAATCACATCGCTCCTGCGGGCAAAGCATTACATATGAGGGAGGCTGGCGGACGACTTGGACGTGGACCCAGGCCGCGCTGTGCCAGTCGACTTTACATTTTTTATTGGCCTGGAGCGGGTACGCCATGTCAATTCAATTGGCCAACGACAATCAACCTCCCACTCTGACCGCGGCGCGACCGTGGTCATACTACGAGGTGCACGACCTGAGGGCGGCGACCAAGAGCGGCTATGTGCTGGACCACATCGCGGTCTACCTGTGCCGCACCGAGCAGGAGGTCCGCGACAAGGCGGCCGAGCTCGGGTTGCCGCTCAACGAGTGAGCAGCCCAAGAACGGTCACTCCGGCATCAGCGTGAACTGCAGCAGCAAGGTCCGCTGCAGAAACGAAAAATTGTCGTCCGAGATCAGCGTCAGCACGGTCTCACCGGATGGCAGCGTGTGCACGCTCAGGCCTTCCATGTTGTCGATCTGGTAGCCCATGTCGACATCGAGCAGCAGTGGCCCATCGAGCAGCGCCCCCGGCGCGACCGACGCGATCGCGATCCTGCGGATGCGGATCTGCACGCCGGTCGACCAGCGAAACTTGCGTTCGAGCACGAGCAGGTCGCCGGACGGCAACGTCGCGCAGTCGCTGACGTCGAACTCGGCCTGGCGTCGATAGACGATCTCGCCGGGCGTGCGGCCGCCGATCAAGAAGCCCTTGATGTTTCCGGCGGCATCGAGGCCGCGCTCCGAGATCGCGATCAGGGTGCCGGCGAGCGGCGTGGACTTGCCGGCAAACGTCAGGCATTCGAGGCCCTTGTTGTTCGGCAGGGTCGCGACGCCGGGCGGCACCGGGACGACCTGCCCGCGCGCGGCGAGGCCGGAGCGCCCATAATCGAACCGCAGAATGCGATTGACGCGCTCGATGCCGACATAGAGCGTGCCGCCGTCCTCGGCGATCGCCTCGGTGTCGTACCAGCCCATCGCCCCGAGCGGGCGCCCGCTCGGCCCGAGCGCCGGCGCCATCTCGGCGTCGGCAATGCGCACGGGGCGCGTGCCGTTATAGACGATGCGGCCGCGCAGCCAGCGGCCCTGGTCGGTGATGGCGATGAAGCGGCTGCCGTCCGGCTGCACGCGCAACGCCGAGACGCCGCCGAACTCCCTGTAGGGCGAGGTCAGCACCAGGCCGCCGCGGAACTCCAGCGCGCCGAAGCGCCGCTTGCCTGGATCGCGCGTCTCGAACGCGTCGAGCGGCACGGCGTTGATCTCGATCTTGACGGGTGGCTCGGCGACGGTCTGGCGGACGGGGGTTTGGGCGGTGGTTGGATTGAGAGAGACGATAAGGAGTACGGCAATCACAAGCCTCGTGTCCCGGACGAGCGAGCGCACGCGAGCGAAGATCCGGGACCCAGGGGACGATTGCACGGCGCCGCTCATAGCGTGGGTCCCGGGTCTCGCTTCGCTCGCCCGGGACACGAGGCTATGACGCTCATGCGTGGAGCTTCCGGCGGACCACCGGACGCGGCGCGGCGGGCGGCGTCTCCTCGAACAGCTCGGCGAGCTTCTCGGTCATGGCGCCGCCGAGCTCCTCGGCATCGACGATGGTGACGGCGCGGCGATAATAGCGCGTCACGTCGTGGCCGATGCCGATCGCGATCAGCTCGACCGGCGAGCGCGTCTCGATCTCTTCGATCACCCAGCGCAGGTGGCGCTCGAGGTAGTTGCCGGGATTGACGGACAGCGTCGAGTCGTCGACCGGCGCGCCGTCGGAGATCATCATCAGGATCTTGCGCTGCTCGGTGCGAGCGAGCAGGCGCTTGTGCGCCCAGTCGAGCGCCTCGCCGTCGATGTTCTCCTTGAGGAGCCCCTCGCGCATCATCAGGCCGAGGTTCTTGCGCGCGCGCCGCCACGGCGCGTCGGCCGACTTGTAGATGATGTGGCGCAGATCGTTGAGCCGGCCCGGATTGGCGGGCTTGTTGGCGGCGAGCCACGCCTCGCGCGACTGCCCGCCCTTCCACGCACGCGTGGTGAAGCCGAGGATCTCGACCTTGACGCCGCAGCGCTCGAGCGTGCGCGCCAGGATGTCGGCGCAGGTCGCCGCGACCGTGATCGGCCGGCCGCGCATCGAGCCGGAGTTGTCGAGCAGCAAGGTCACCACCGTGTCGCGGAACGTGGTGTCCTTCTCGCGCTTGAAGGAGAGTGCGTGCAGCGGATCCATGATGATGCGCGGCAGCCGCACCGGATCGAGCAGCCCCTCCTCGAGGTCGAACTCCCAGGCGCGGTTCTGCTGCGCCATCAGGCGGCGCTGCAGCCGGTTGGCGAGCCGCGCGACCACGCCCTGCAGGTTGGCGAGCTGCTTGTCGAGATAGCCGCGCAGGCGGTCGAGCTCCTCCGGCTCGCACAGATCCTCAGCGCCGGTCTCCTCGTCGAACTTGGTGACGAACGGACGGTAGTCGGGACCGCGCGGCTCGTTCTGGCCATGGTGACGCGGCCGCCACGGCTCGGCCGCGGTTTCCGAGTCGCCCATGTCGGCGTCCTCGGGCATGTCGGCGGACGGCGCGTCGGCCGCTTCGGCGGCGCTGTCGGGCAGGTCCTCGGCGGCAGCGGCCTGCTCCTCCAGGCTCATCTGCTCGCTATCGTCGGACTCGCCGGACTCGCCGTCCTGGCCCTGCTCGTCCTTCTTGCCCTCCTCGCTGTCGTCGTCGTCCTGCTCCTCGTCGTCGCGCGAACGGTCGTCGCCCATGTCGAGCGAGTCGAGCAGGTCGTGCACCGCGTCGCCGAACTTGCGCTGGTTCTCGAGCAGGCGCTCGAGCCGATCGAGATTCTTGCCGGCGCGGTCCTCGATGAAGGGCCGCCACAGGTCGACGATCTTGCGCGCGGCCGGCGGCGGCGCCTCGCCGGTGAGCCGCTCGCGCACCATCATGGCGACGGCGTCCTCGAGCGGCGCGTCGGCGCGGTCGGTCACCTCGTCGAACTTGCCGCGGTGATACTTGTCGTCGAGCATGGCCGAGAGGTTCTGCGCGACGCCGTGCATGCGCCGCGCACCGATCGCCTCGACGCGGGCCTGCTCGACCGCCTCGAACACCGCGCGCGCCTGCTGGCCGCCCGGCATCAGCTTGCGATGCACGTTGCTATCGTGACAGGCGAGTCTGAGCGCAATGGAGTCGGCATGGCCGCGCACGATCGCGGCTTCCGTCTTGGTCAGCTTGCGCGGTGGCTCGGGCAGCCGCGCCTTGCCGCCGACCAGGCCCGGCCGCTCGGCCGCATAGGCGACCTCGAGCTCGGGTTGGCGCGCGATCGCGCGCAGGCAACTCGACACCGCGCGCTTGAACGGCTCGGTCGGCGCTTCCTTGGCAGGACCTTTGGACTTGCTGTTCGACGACATGGGTCGCGGCTTGCTCCTCCGTCATTGCCGGGCTTGACCCGGCAATCCATCTTCTTCTTGCGAAAAGGATGGATGCGCGGGTCAAGCCCGCGCATGACGCATACTGTTAGCTCAGCGCCACGTTCACCGAAGACTCCGGCAGCTCCTGGCCGAAGCAGCGCTGATAGAACTCGGCCACGGTGGTGCGCTCGAGCTCGTCGCACTTGTTGAGGAAGGTGACGCGGAAGGCGAAGCCGATGTCCTTGAAGATGTCGGCGTTCTCCGCCCAGGTGATCACCGTGCGCGGGCTCATCACGGTCGACAGGTCGCCGTTGATGAAGGCGTTGCGGGTCAGATCCGCGACGCGCACCATCTTGGAGACGATGTCGCGGCCGGCATCGTTGCGATAGTGCTTGGCCTTGGCCAGCACGATCTCGACCTCGTTGTCATGCGGCAGATAGTTCAGCGTGGTGACGATCGACCAGCGGTCCATCTGTGCCTGGTTGATCTGCTGGGTGCCGTGATAGAGGCCGGTCGTGTCGCCGAGCCCGATCGTGTTCGCGGTCGCGAACAGGCGGAACGACGGATGCGGGCGGATCACGCGGCTCTGGTCGAGCAGGGTCAGGCGGCCGGACGATTCCAGCACGCGCTGGATCACGAACATCACGTCGGGGCGGCCGGCGTCGTACTCGTCGAAGCAGAGCGCGACGTTGTGCTGGTAGGCCCAGGGCAGGATGCCGTCGCGGAACTCCGTGACCTGCATGCCGTCCTTGATCACGATCGCGTCCTTGCCGATCAGGTCGATACGGCTGATGTGACTGTCGAGGTTGACGCGCACGCACGGCCAGTTGAGCCGCGCCGCGACCTGCTCGATATGCGTCGATTTGCCGGTGCCGTGATAGCCGGTGACGATGACGCGGCGGTTGTGCGCAAAGCCGGCGAGGATCGCGAGCGTGGTCGCGCGGTCGAACCGGTAATCCGGATCGACGTCGGGAACCTTGTCGTCGGGCTCGGAATAGGCCGGCACCTCCATGTCGCTGTCGATGCCGAACACCTGACGGATCGACACCTTCATGTCGGGCAGACCGGAAATCGCTTCACTTGCGGCAGCCATTGAACCTCCACGGCCTCGATACTCCGAGACGCGCGAATCAAAAAACGCGGGCGGGTCGGATGTCGACGGCAAATTAGCAGAAACTTGTGCGGGCGCGAAAGCGGTGCCCGGAATCTAAATCACCGCGCATTATCATATAGTTGGCGCGCGGGCGCGTGGGAATAATCCCTCTCGGCGGCGGATGGCAGGGACGCGTTCCACGCAAGGCGGACCAGGGGTCCGGAACCACGACGCGGACGGAAATCGGGTGGCAGCGGAAAGGCTCCGGCGCAACCCTTCGGCCCCGGCCGAAACATCGCCTCCCGGATCGCAGGCACGGTGGCGGCATCTTGCAATCGAACGAACAGGTGCCGTCATGACACACGCCCTCTCGCTCACCGCGTGGAGCGGAACCGCAACCGACGAAAGCTCGCCGCGCTATCGCGGCTGGCGGGTGACGCTCGTCTGCTTCGTCATGGCAACGTTCTGCTGGGGTTTCGGGTTCTACGGCCACGGCTTCTACCTCGCCGAGCTGCAACGGCTGCATCACTGGCCGGCGGCGCTGATCTCCGGCGCGAGTACGGCCTATTACGTGTTCAGCGCGATCCTTGTCGTGTTCGTCAACGACGTGATCGCGCGCATCGGGCTGCGCGCCTTCGTGCTCGGCGGGATCGCCTGCCTCGGCGGCTCCGCCATCCTGCTCATCGTGGTCACCACGCCGTGGCAGCTGTTCGCGGCTTACCTGCTCATGTCGTTCGGCTGGGCGGCGATGAGCGTCGGCGCCATCACCAACATCATCGGCCTGTGGTTCGAACACAAACGCGGGCTCGCCATCAGCATCGCGCTGACCGGCGCGAGCTTCGCCGGTATCGCCGTGGTGCCGCCGCTGGTGTTTCTCACCGGCGCGCTCGGCTTCGCCACGGCGATGCTGATCGCGACCGCGGTGATGCTCGTCGTTCTGGTGCCGCTCACCCTGGCATGGATCGAGGATGCGCCGGCGAAGCACGATCAGCGGCACGACAACGGCCCGGCCTCCGGGAGCACGCGGACATGGACACGCGCAAGAGCGTTGCGCGACTTCGGCTTCTGGACCGCCTCGGCGCCGTTCGCGCTCGCGCTGATGGCCCAAGTAGGCTTCCTGGTGCACCAGATCGCCCTGCTCGAGCCGTCGCTCGGCCGCGCGCAGGCCGGCGTCGCCGTTGCGGTGACCACGGCCATGGCGATCGTCGGCCGGCTCGGCGCCGGGACGATCATCGACCGGGTCGACCAGCGCAAGGCGACTGCGGTGTCGGTCGGCAGCCAGGCCGCGGCGCTGCTCGTCATGACGCAGACCACGGATCCGACGTGGCTGATCGCCGCCTGCGCGGTGAACGGATTGTCGGTCGGACACCTGGTGACGTTCCCGGCGCTGATCATCCAACGCGAGTTCGAGCCGCAGTCGTTCGGGCTCCTGATCGGGCTCTCGACCGCGATCAGCCAGTTCACCTACGCGTTCGGCCCCGGCGTGCTCGGCTTGCTGCGCGACCTGACCGGCAGCTACACCGCATCGCTCGCGCTGTGCGTGGTGCTCGATGTGGCGGCCGCGGTGATTATCTTGATGAAGCCGTCACGGCGCGCAGCGCACTAGCCACTGCGTCGGCGCGTTGTTGCCGGTCAAGCGCCCGTCCGCGACCAGCACCGTACCGTTGTCCTGCCGCGACTCCATGGTGCGGAAGCGGTCGCGATCGACCGCGATCACGTAGGTGATGCGGCCGCCGAACCCGGTCTGGCCGATGCGCAGCTTGCCGCCCTCGTCTGTCACGCTGTCGATCGTGGCCTGCCCCGCCGGCGCCGGGTCGCCCATCAGCACGTGACGCTCGACCCGCCCGTCGGCCATGGCGCGGTGCACGATATGCCCGTTGCGACGGGTCGGCGGCGTGCATTGCTCGGCGAACGTGCCGAGCAGGCCGTATTGCGCGAAGATCTGCTCCGGCGTCTGTGCCGGCCGTTGCGCCGGATCTTGCGCGGGCGCTGCGGACACGACGGCGCACCACGCGATCGCTGCCGCAAGCGCACCACATCCGACCCGGCGGTACTGACAGCAGCGCGCCGAGACTTGCAGCATGTCGGTCCCCGTCAGCAATACCCGGCGGACTTCAGGTAATTATACGCCTGGATGATCTCGACCAGGCGATCCTCCGTCGAGCGGTCGCCCCCATTGGCGTCGGGATGATGGCGCTTCACCAGCTCCTTGAAGCGCGCCTTGATCTCGGCGCGCTCGGCACCCTCCTCGAGCCCGAGCGTGTGCAGCGCTTTGCGCTGCGCATTATGCACGGTCGGCGCCTCGCGGCGCTGCTCGCGCTTGCTGCCGCTGCCGCCGAGCTCGCCGAACATGTCGAACGGATCGTCGGCGCCGAATGCCGCGTCGAACGGGCGCCCGCGCATGGTCGCACCGCGCTTGCCGGCGCCGTTCTGCCCGAGCTTCCAGGTCGGCCGGTGGCCGGTCAGCGCGTCCTTCTGGTAGCGCGCCACCGCGTCGTCGCTCATGCCGGCGAAGAAATTGTACGAATGGTTGTATTCCCGCACGTGATCGAGGCAGAAGCGCCAGTACTCGTTCTCGCGGTTGCGCCCCTTCGGCGCGCGGTGCGTCCCGCCATTGGCGCAGCCCGGCCACTCGCACGAGGTCGTGCCGGCCTTGCGGCGGCGATCCTCGCCGGGCTTGACCCGGATGCGATCATAGAGCGGTGAATCGAATTTCATGACCGTACATTATGCGAAGAACGCAGCATCGCCTGCAAGCTTGACAAAAATGTTTCTGCGGGACCGGTCGTGTGCATTCTTTTTTAACGAGGAACTTGGTGCGACGCAGTGATTTGACTCAAACTGAGATTGCACTAAGTCAGTGACATGCGTACGGCCGAGATCATCGAACAGAAGCTCGCGCAAGCGTTCTCACCGCAAAGCCTGAGGGTGGAGGACGAGTCGCACCGCCATGAAGGCCATGCCGGACACCGGCCGGGCGGGCAGACTCATTTCAGGGTGTATATTGTGTCGCAGGCCTTCGAAGGGAAGAGCCGGGTCGACCGTCACCGCCTGATCAACCAGGCGCTGGCGCAGGAGCTGCAGGGCGGCGTGCACGCCCTGGCGATCCACGCCGCCGCGCCGGGCGAAGGTGGGGTGGCGTAAGCGCGTCGTGCATAGGGCGGAATAGCGAAGCGTATTCCGCCAATCATCGGTCCGCGGCGCAATACGCCATAGCCCGTCGAAGACGGGCGTAACCGCCCTTATGGCTATTGCGCCCTACGGCTCCTCACCCTTGCAAAACCTTACGCCAGCCCGGTCGGCGCCGGGCTCGTCTCCGACACCGCAATCATCTCACGCGCGAGGCGCTCCAGCATGTCGCGCTCGACAGCAACCGCCTCCGGACGCCCCCACAAGTTGCGCATCTCCAGCGGATCGTCGGCGAGATCGTAGAGCTCCGCCCAGGTCGCGTCCTCATACACGCTGAGCCGGTGGCGCTCCGTCACCAGCGTGCGCATCCGGATGCGACGCGGGAATCCCATGTAGACGCGCTGGCCCTCCTCTTCGATGAGCACGGCGTCACGGCCATCGGCATTGCCGGCGATCGCGCCCAGCAGCGACCGGCCGAGCATGCCGTTGCACGGCGCAACCCCGGCGCGCTCCAGGATCGTGCCGGGAATATCCAAAGTCGCCGCGAGCTGGTCGCGTCGGCCCTGGGCGCGGCGGTCGTTCGTCTCGCGCCAGATGAACGGCACGCGGATCAGCCCCTGATAGTGCACCGGTCCTTTCAACATCAGTTGATGGTCGCCCATCAGATCACCGTGATCGGACGTGAAGATGACGATCGTCTCGTCGGCACGGCCGCTCGCCTCGAGCGCCGTGAGGATGCGCGCGATCGCGTCGTCGATCATGGCGATCATGCCGTAGGTGAGCGCGATCAGCGGCCGCGCTTCGGCCTCGGTGCAGGCGAACAGCATCGGCGTGTCCTTGCGCGCGGTGCCGTTGTCGCGCTCGGCGAACAGATGCCGCACGTGGGGCGGCACCTGCTCCGGCGCGACGTGCCAGCTCGCCGGCAGCGCGACGTCGTCGGCGCGGTAGCGATCCCAGTAGCGGCCGGGCGGCGTGAACGGATGATGCGGATCGGGGAACGAGACGTTGAGGAGGAACGGCCGGTCCGGCTCGGCGGCGAACTCCTTGATGCGCGCGACCGCGCGCTCGGCCACGTAGGTGGTGGGATAGAGCTCCTCCGGCATGCGCGTGCGCCAAGCCTGTGGAAGTGTCTGCGGAAGCGCGGCGCCCTCGTTGCTGAGCGCGTTCTCCGGTCCGCGCAGCGAGTCGGGATCGGGATGGCGCGCGGCGAGCCAGCGCGTGTAGTGGCCCTCGACCTCGTCGCTGTGCTGGATGGCGAGATCGACCGCGTCGAAGCCGTAGTAGGGATAGTCGAGATCGTGCGCCGGATCGTCGCGCCATTTGCGGGCGATCTCCTGGTCGTAGCGGCCGCGGCTGCGCCCGCGCAGCGCCTCGCGCGCGGGAATGCCGGATACGGGCGGACGGCCGGTCATGTTCTGCAAATGCGACTTGCCGCACAGGACGGTGCGATAGCCGACCTCGCGCAGGAGATCGACGAAGGTCACCGCGTCGAGCGAAAGCGGGATGCCGTTGTGGCGCACGCCGTTGAGCGAGGGCGGCCGCCCGGTCATCAAGGTGGCGCGGTTCGGCATGCAGATCGCCGACGTGACGTAGAAGCGATCGAAGGCGACGCCGTCCGCGGCGATGCGATCGATCGCGGGCGTCTTGAGCACCGGATTGCCGTAGCAGCCGAGATGGTCGGCGCGGTGCTGGTCGGTGACGATGAGCAGGAAATTGGGCCGCTTTGCCACGGTGTGCACCCCTTACGTCCGTTCACTGCAGCTGCATGCCGGCGTCCTTGACGACGCCGGCCCACAACGCGCGGTCTGCCGTGAGGCGCGCTTTGGCCTCCGCGGCGGTCGAGCCGACCACCTCGATGTCCTGCGCCGCGAGCGCCGCCCCGACCTCCGGCAGCTTCAGCGCGGCGCGCACCTCGCGCTCGATGAGCTCGGCGATCGCATCCGGCGTGCCGGCTGGCGCGAGGAGAACGAAGTGCGTCTCGACCTTGAAGTCCGGGTAGCCGGACTCGGCGACGGTCGGTACGTCGGGGGCGAGCTTCGAGCGCGCGGTCGCCGAGATCGCGAGCCCCTTGAGCCGGCCCTCGCGCACATGGCCGATCACGCCCGCCGTCGACACGAAGCCGGCGCGGACCTGGCCGGCGAGCAGGTCGGTGACCAGCGGCGCGTTGCCGCGATACGGCACCGGCGTGGCGCGGAAGCCGGCCTTGAGCGCGAAATACTCCATGACCAGATGGCCCGGACTGCCGTGCCCAGCATGGGCATAGGCGACCGGCTCCTTCCTGGCGAAGGCGACGAACTCCGACACGGTATTCACCGGCACGGACGGATGCACCACCAGCATCTGGCTCGACGCGGTGACGATCGAGATCGGCCGCAGGTCGGCGTCGGCGTCGAACGGAAGTTTTGCGTAGAGCGACGGGTTCACGGTCAGCGTGGTGCCGAGCACGAACAGCAGCGTGTAGCCGTCGGGCGCCGCGCGCGCCACCACCTCGGTGCCGATATTGCCCCCTGCCCCGGCGCGGTTCTCCAGCACGAACGGCTGCTTGAGGCTCGCTGACATTCGGTCGGTCAGGGTGCGCCCCACCAGGTCGAGCGGCCCGCCGGCCGGAAACGGCACCACGAGCTTGATCGGACGCGAGGGATAGGTTTCCGCAATGGCGACATGCGAAGCGGCAAACGCCGATGCCGCCGCCGCTAGCGCGGCGGCCAATAACCTGCACCGGTCCATGGCGTGTTCTCCCCTGTCCGCTTCGACGTGTGCGACTTCTGAACGGTCGCATCCGAAATCTAGCGCACGCGGACATATTCGAATACATAGTCATGCAGCTACGCCATTGACTTACGTGCGTCATTGGCGTAGTTTGTTGCCCGAATGCGCTCTCGGCTCCAGGCAGTTGCTGAACTGCCGCAGTTCTTGCGCGACGTCGAAGCAGCTGGTCTTTCCGACGAGCAACATCGACACATCATCGACATCATCGACACCATCGCAGCCGATCCGTTGCTGGGCGATGAAATCCGCGGGTCAGGCGGCGTACGAAAGGTTCGTTTCGCCGGTCGCGGCAAGGGAAAGAGCGGCGGATACCGAGTTGTTACGGCCTACTTTGGATCAAGCATACCGGTCTACTTGGTAGCGCTGTTGAGCAAAGGTGAGAGGAGTAATTTCAGTCAGGCGGAGATTGCCGGCTTTCGAATCCTGACGACTGAGATCGCTCGATACTGGCGAAGGAGAAGACGATGAAGAAGGCAGCGGATCGAATCATGCAAGGACTGCGCGAGGCCGCAGCCCATGCACGCGGCGAGCAGGTCCCCGCTCTGAAATTGCACGTACCGGCGAATGTTGACGTCTACGCGATCCGCCGGCGTACGGGACTGTCGCAGGCCGCATTCTCGCGCCGGATTGGAGTTTCGACCGGTACGCTCCGCAATTGGGAGCAGGGACGCCGCAAGCCGGAAGGCCCGGCCCGCGTCCTGCTCGCGATCGTCGCTCGCAATCCTCGCATCGTCGAAGAATTGCTCGGCAAGTAGAAGGCGTGGTCACTGCGGCTGGATGTTCGCTGCCTTGATGATCTCGCCCCACATGGCGCGCTCGCTCGCGATCTGCTTCGCAAACTCATCCGGGCTGTTGCCGACGGCGCGCGCGCCCGACGCGGCGATGCGCTCGGCGATCGCCGGCTGGTTGAGCGCCGCGACCATGTCCTTGTGCAGCCGCGCGACGATCTCCTTCGGCGTGCCGGCCGGCGCCATGATGCCGAACCACGACGACGCCTCGAAGTTCTTCACGCCCGCCTCGGCGGCGGTCGGCACGTCCGGCAGCTGCGGCAGGCGCTTGCCGGCGGCGACCGCGAGCGGACGCAGCTTGCCGGCCTGGATATGCGCGAGCACGGTCGGCGGATTGTCGACCACGCCGTCGATCTGCCCGGCGATCAGGTCGTTCACCGCCGGCGCCGCGCCGCGATAGGGCACGTGGGTGAGCTTGATGCCGGCGGCGTGCATGAACATCGCGAGCCCGAGATGGCCGGTGGTGCCGACGCCGGGCGAGCCGAAGTTGATCTTGTCGGGCTTCGATTTGGCGAGCGCTACCAGCTCGCCGAGCGTCTTCGCCTCGACGTTCGGATTGACCACGACCAGCATCGACATGTCGGCGGCGATCGAGATCGGCACGAGCGCCGTCTCCGGATCGAACGGCATCTTGGCGTAGAGGAACTGGTTCGCCGTGAGGATCCCGGCCGACGACATGAGAAGCGTGTAGCCGTCCGGCTCCGCCTTGGCGACCGCATCAGCGCCGGTATTGCCGCCGGCGCCGGCACGGTTCTCGACGATCACGGGCTGACCGAGCGACTTCGACAGCTCGTCACCCACCAGGCGCGCCAGCACGTCGGCGAGGCCGCCGGCCGGGAACGGCGCGATCAGCTTGATCGGGCGATTGGGCCAGGTTTGCGCCAGCGCCTGCGAGGCGAGACACGCGCAGAGCACGAGGCAGCCGACGAGCGCGCCGGCGCGACGAAGCAGAGACATTGGACGTTTTCTCCTGAGATTTTTTGTTCGTCGTTCGTAGGATGGGTTTCGCTGCGCTCAACCCATCCTACCAATCAATCACCCCGCCTTGGCTGCGACCGTTTTTCGCGTGAGCGGCGTGATCTGCAGCGCGGTGATGCGATTCCTGTGCTTGCGCTGCACGCGGAAGCGGAAGCCGTGGAAGGTGAAGGTCTGGCCCGGATCGGGGATCGATCGCGCCTCGTGGATCACCAGGCCGGCGATGGTGGTCGCCTCGTCGTCGGGCAAGTTCCAGTCCATGGCGCGGTTCAGATCGCGGATCGGCACCGCGCCGTCGACATCGACCGAGCCGTCCGGATGCGGCTGCACGCCCTTCACCAGCGTGTCGTGCTCGTCGGTGATGTCGCCGACGATCTCGGTCAGGATATCGGTGAGCGTGACGAGCCCCATCACCTCGCCGTACTCGTCGACCACCAGCGCGAACGGCGTCTTGCGCCGCCGGAATGCTTTGAGCTGCTCGGAGAGCGGCCGCACCTCGGGCACGAACCACGCCGGCCGGGCGATCGCGGCGACGTCGATCTTGGAAAGGTCGCGGCCCTGTGCCTGGATCTCGCGGAGGAGATCCTTGGCGTGCAGCACGCCGATGATGTTCTCCGGACTGTTGCGCCACAGCGGGATGCGCGTGCGCGGCGCGGCGAGCGCGGCGGTGACGACCTCCTCCTGCGGGCCGTCGGCGTTGAGCGTGATCATCTCGGTGCGGTGGATCATCACGTCGGCCACGGTGAGATCGCGCAGGTCGAGCAGGCCGCCCAGCATGTCGCGGTCGTGCTTCTCGACCGTGCCCTCGCGATGCATGATGTCGACCGCGCCGCGCAGCTCCTCGTGCGGCGACAGGAGCGGCTCATTCTCGCCGACGCGGAAGCCCATGGCCGCGAGGATGCGCCGCACCAGCCATTCGGTGGCGGCGAGCGCCGGATCGAGCAGACGCACGACCCGATTGATGACCGGGGAGACGGCGAGCGCGAAGCGATCGGGCGAATCGAGCGCGGCGCTCTTCGGCAGCACCTCGCAGAACACCACCACCACCACGGTCATTACCACGGTAGCGTAGATGACGCCGACCTCGCCGAACCAGGCGAGGAACAGGCCCGTCGCCAGCACGGAGGCGGCAATGTTGGCGGCGTTGTTGCCGAACAGCAGCGCGCCGATCATCCGCTCGCGCCGCTCCATCAGCGCGTTGACGAGCGTGGCCTTGCGGTTGCCCTCCTTGGCGAGGCGTCCCATCGTCGCACGCGACGACGCGGTCAGCGCGGTCTCGCTGCCGGAGAAGAAGAACGACAGCACCAGGCCGATGAGGACGATCAGAACACTGAGCCAGTCGGGTATAGTCATTGGAATCTATTTTATCGGCGCATGTCCTGATCGGAAAACCGGTGTCCACTTTTCCGGGACATGCGCTAGCTGAGCTGCTCGCTCAGGAACTCCCGCACGTCCGCCGCGTCGACGTCCGGCGCCACGAAGGCTTGGCCGATCGCGCGCGCCAGGATGAAGGTCAGCCGGCCGCGCTTGACCTTCTTGTCCTGCGCCATCAGGTCCATCAGCCGGTCGACGCCGGGCAATCCGCCTCTCACCTCGGCGAGGCGCGTCGGTAGGCCGACCGCCGCGAGGTGATGAATGACGCGCTCCGCGTCCGCGGGCGCGATCAGCTTGCGTCGCACGCAGAACGAGAACGCCATGACCATGCCGAGCGCGACCGCCTCGCCATGCAGGAGCCGGTCGGAGAAGCCGGCCGCCGCCTCGAACGCATGGCCGAAGGTGTGGCCGAGATTGAGCAAGGCGCGATCGCCGGTCTCGCGCTCGTCCCGCGCGACGATCGCCGCCTTCATGCGGCAGCTCACCGCGATGGCGTGCTCGCGTGCCGGTCCGCCGGCGAACACGTCCTTCCAGTTCGTCTCGAGCCAGGCGAAGAATGCGGCGTCGCCGAGCAGCCCGTACTTCGCGACCTCCGCATAGCCGGCACGGAACTCGCGCTCCGGCAGCGTGTCGAGCAGCGCCGTGTCGGCCGCGACCAGGATCGGCTGGTAGAACGCGCCGATCAGGTTCTTGCCGTGGCGTGAGTTGATGCCGGTCTTGCCGCCGACGGAGGAATCGACCTGCGCCAGCAAGGTGGTCGGCGCCTGCGCGAAGTCGAGCCCGCGCCGCACGCTCGCCGCGGCAAAGCCTGCGAGGTCGCCGACCACGCCGCCGCCGAGCGCCACGACCAGGTCGCCGCGTTCTATCTTGGCGGCGATCAGCGCTTCGCAGACGCGCTCGAACGTGGCGACGCTCTTCGAGCCTTCGCCCGGCGCGACGGTGACCGCAACCGAGCCGATGCCGGCCGCGGCGAGCGCCGCTTCCGTGGCCTTGAGATGGCGTTGCGCGACATGCTCGTCGGTGACGATCGCCGCGCGCGCGCTCGGCTTCAACGCGGCGACCCGCTGGCCGAGCGAGGCGAGCACGCCGCGGCCGATGACGATGTCATAGGCGCGCGTGCCGAGCGCGACATTGACGATGATGGGCTCGCCTTGTCGCGGCTGGACATTCATGGTGCGCCCTCCTCCGCCGGCGGCGGCGACAGGCCGAGCTTCTCGCCCAGGCCGGCGACGATCTCCTCGACGATGGTCTCGTGCGCGATCTCGCGCGACTGCACCGTCAAGGCCGCCTCCGCATAGATCGGGTAGCGCTGGTCGATCAGCGCCTTCAGGGTGGCGGCCGGATCCTCGGTCTTGAGCAGCGGGCGGTCGTTGCGGCGGCGGATGCGCTTGAGCAGGGTGTCGAGGTCGGCCTTGAGCCAGACCGAGAGGCCCTTGGCGCCGATCGCGGCGCGGGTATCCGGATTCATGAACGCTCCGCCGCCGGTCGCCAGCACCTGGGGGCCGCCTTCGAGCAATCGCGCGATGACGCGCGCCTCGCCGCCGCGGAAATACGGCTCGCCATAGGTCGAGAAGATGTCGGCGATCGACATGCCGGCGGCAAGCTCGATCTCGGTATCGGCATCGACGAACGGAACCCCGAGCCGCACGGCGAGCCGCTTGCCGATCGACGATTTGCCGGCGCCCATGATGCCGACCAGCACGATCGACCGCTTGCCGAGCGCGGCGAGGAAATCCGTCATATGCGCAGCCCCGGTCGACGCCGGCGCGACGGCATGGGTGTTGAATGCGGCATCAGGCATCTGCGCATTATTCCGGAATGGCGGTTACGTCATGATAAACTATCACACGGGAGGCAAACGATTCTTTTGGCCCCTTGCCAGGGCGGACGTATCGTGGTCGTAGTTCAACTCGGGCGCACATCCGCGGACAAATGCCGTGCCGTTGCCGGGGTGGCCCGCTTGATCCGGATCGTTAACGAATGCCGAGCCTGCTGCGCTTTCTGATGGTCGTCGGCATCATCGTCGGCCTTGGTTACGCGGCCATGTTCGCGCTCGCGTATTTCGGGGCGCCGACGCCGCGCGAAATCACCGTGACGGTCCCGCAGGACCGGTTCCTCAAACGGTAGACGCATGTCCCGCAGGACGGGGACCCGGTTCTCCCGGCCGGACGCACGCCAGCCGGCGAGCAGGCCCGCAGCGCGCTCGCTGCCCGCCGACGAGCGGCTGATCGAGCGCTACCTCGACATGCTGGCGGCCGAGCGCGGCGCCACCGAGAACACGCTCGCCGCCTACGGCAAGGACCTCGCCGATTACGCGGCGCATCTCGCCAAGGCGAAGCGCAGCATCGCCAACGCCGCGACGGAGAACATCCAGGCTTATCTGGCGAGCCTGTCGGGGCGCGGCTTCGCGGCGGCGTCGCTGGCGCGGCGGCTCTCGGCGGTGCGTCAGCTGCATCGCTTCCTCTATGCGGAAGGCTTGCGCGGCGACGATCCCGCCGCGGTGATCGAAGGACCGAAGCGCGGCCGGCCGCTGCCGAAGGTGCTGTCGGTCAAGGAGGTCGACCAGCTGATCGAGACGGCGCGCGGCGCGATCGCCAAGGCGGCGCTGGAGCCGGGCGAGCACGTGCGGGCGCTGCGGCTCCATTGCCTGATCGAGGTGCTCTACGCGACCGGGCTGCGCGTCTCAGAGCTCGTCGCGCTGCCGGCCTCGGCGGCGCTGCGCGATCAGCGCATGCTGGTGGTCCGCGGCAAGGGCGGCCGTGAGCGGCTGGTGCCGCTCAACGGCAAAGCCAAGGAGGCGATGCGCGAGTACCTCGCGGCGCTGTCGAAGGACGACGCGCCGGCGTCGAAATGGCTGTTCCCGTCGTTCGGCGAGAGCGGCCACCTGACGCGCCAGCACGCCGCGCGCGAGTTGAAAGAGCTCGCGGTCGCCGCCGGCCTGCGCGCCGAGCGCGTCTCGCCGCACGTGTTGCGGCACGCATTCGCGAGTCACCTGCTGCAGAACGGCGCCGACCTGCGCATCGTGCAGACCCTGCTCGGTCACTCGGATATCTCGACGACGCAGATCTACACGCACGTCCTGGAGGAGCGCTTGAAGAGCATGGTGCGCGACCTGCATCCGCTGGGGGAGACGTGACCCCGGTTACGACACCTGCCCTGCCCCGCAAAACGAATTGCGCAAATGTGCCAAGTAGATCAGCCCCTTCCTTGACTTACCGCCCGCACCCGGGCTTGTTTCGCCCGCCCCGGCAGGGGTGGCGGCTATCTATAAGAACAGCAAGCATTTCCGAGGCCTGATGCGGTCCTATCTCGATTTCGAAAAGCCGGTGGCCGAGCTCGAGGCCAAGGTCGAGGAGCTGCGCGCGCTGTCCGCCAGCGGCGAGGCGGTCGACATCGGCGAGGAGATCGCGCGGCTCGAATCCAAGGCCGCGCAGACCTTGAAGGACCTCTATGCCGAGCTCACGCCGTGGCAGAAGACCCAGGTGGCACGCCATCCGCAGCGGCCGCATTGCCTCGACTACGTGGCGCAGCTGATCACCGACTTCCTGCCGTTCGCCGGCGACCGCAAGTTCGGCGACGACGAGGCGATCGTCGGCGGGTTCGGCCGCTTTCGCGGCGAGAGCATCTGCGTGATCGGCCACGAGAAGGGCTCGTCGACCGAAAGCCGGCTCAAGCACAATTTCGGCATGGCGCGGCCGGAAGGCTACCGCAAGGCGGTCCGGCTGATGGAAATGGCCGACCATTTCGACGTCCCGGTGCTGGCGCTGATCGACACTGCCGGCGCCTATCCGGGCATCGGCGCCGAGGAGCGCGGCCAGGCCGAGGCGATCGCGCGCTCGACCGAAGCCTGCCTCGCGCTCGGCGTGCCGAACATCGCCGTCATTCTCGGCGAAGGCGGCTCCGGCGGCGCGATCGCCATCGCCACCGCGAACCGCGTGCTGATGCTCGAGCACTCGATCTACAGCGTGATCTCGCCGGAAGGCGCCGCGTCGATTCTGTGGCGCGACACCTCGAAGGCGCAGGAAGCCGCGACCAACATGAAGATCACCGCCGAGGATCTGATCCGCTTCGGCGTGATCGACAGCATCATCACCGAGCCGGTCGGCGGCGCGCATCGCGACCCTGCCGCCACCATCGCCGCGACCGGCGACGCGATCGCGTCCGCCTTCGCGGACCTCGCCTCGCTCGACCGCGACGCGGTCCGCCGCGACCGCGCCGACAAGTTCATGGCGATCGGGCGGTCGATCGAGGCGGCGAAATAAAAAATATGTGTGACAATTAGGTCCGGTCCGGCCCTATCGCGAATCACCCGCTTCATCGCGGGGCTGCGAAACTGCGTAGTTAGTCACAACCGCCACTCAGAATTTGACGGACGTTTACTGTTCGTTCACCATTGGGGCTGCCAATAATCGCCGAAATGGCGTTTGCCTTGCGATTGCCGCATCTTAAAGCTAACGCTCCGGTTGGCTTGGGTGACGGTTCAGGCTTGGGGAACCCATACTTGTCGGGACTGTTGGGGAGTCGGGTTTTGCGACGTCGTCCGTATTGGGTCCGCACGCTTCTGGCGTCTGCGGCGTTAGTCGGAGCGTTCGCGCTCGCCGGCTGCGAGACCGACGGCGTGTCGATTCCCTCCAAGGCGCTCAAAGAGCTTTCGCCGGAGACGGTGGCGCTGCTCGAACAGAAGCGCATGCCGAAAGAATCGCAGATGCTCGCCCGCATCTTCAAGGAAGAGGCGGAGCTCGAGATCTGGAAGCAGGACGACACCGGCCGCTTCGCGCTGCTGAAGACCTATCCGATCTGCCGCTGGTCGGGCGACCTCGGCCCGAAGGTCAAGGAAGGCGATCGGCAGGCGCCCGAGGGCTTCTACAACATCACGCCCGGGCTGATGAATCCGAACTCGGCCTACTACCTGTCGTTCAACCTCGGCTACCCGAACGCCTACGACAAGGCGCATGACCGCACCGGCGCGCAGCTGATGGTGCACGGCGACTGTTCGTCACGCGGCTGCTACGCGATGACCGACGACCAGATCGCCGAGATCTACGCGCTCGCGCGCGAGTCGTTCTTCGGCGGCCAGAAATCGTTCCAGGTGCAGGCCTATCCGTTCCGCATGAACGCGCTCAACATGGCGCGGCACAGGAACTCGCCGCACACGGCATTCTGGAAGATGCTCAAGCAGGGCTACGACCATTTCGAGGTGACGCGCCTCGAGCCGAAGGTCGACGTCTGCGAGAAGCGCTACGTGTTCGACGCGGCCTCGCCGGACGGCAAGCCGCTGCGCTTCGATCCGCGCGGCCGCTGCCCGGCCTATGAGGTGCCGAAGGACATCGCCGCGGCGGTGGCCGAGAAGACCCAGCGCGACGAGCAGGACACCCAGTCGCTCGCGTGGCGTACGCCGACCGCGCCGTCGCGCGCCGGCATCGACGGCGGCATGCATCCAAGCTTCCTCGCCAAGCTCAAGACGCGCGAGCAGATGGACTCCGACGGCCGCGTCCGCGTGACGTCCGGCACCGCGTCGCCCGCCTCGATGGGCAACAACGTCAACCCGCCGCGCACGGCCGACGGCTCGCTCGCCGTCGCCGAGACGACGTCCGACACCACCGGCAGCGCCTCGCGCCGCGCAACGGTCGCATCGGCCGAGCCGAGCTTGACCGACCGCCTGTTCGGCATGTTCAAGTCATCGCCGACGCCGCAGCCGGCCGACACCCAGCTCGCCGGCACGCCGGGCGCCAAGTCCAAGCAGCAGGCTGCCGCTCCGGCCCGCCCGGCGCCAACGCAGACGAGCGCGCCCGCGTCGCGTCAGCAGCAGCCGAAGGCCGAGCCGGCGGTCGCAAGCCCGCCCGAGCCGCAGCTGCGCGCGTGGCCGGGAGCGCAGCCGCCCGCAGCCGCGGCCAACCCGCCAGCCGCGCCGGCGGAGGCCCAGGCCGCGTCGCGCTCGACCGGCAACAGCGGCGGCGCGATGATGTCGGGTGCCCAGCCGGCGCTGTCGTCGTCGAGCTTCGACAGCCGCTTTGGCTCGATGCGCTGACCCAGGCTTTCAGTCTTCGTTTTCAGAACACGTGAGACAATGCGCGCGCTGATTCGGACGGCGGCTGCGCGCATGGACTGTTTCGTCTACATCCTCGGCTTTCGCGGCAAGGACCGCACCCTCACCTACGTCGGCTGGACCAACGACCTCAACCGCCGGCTCGCCCAGCACAACGCGGGCACGGGCGCGCGCTCGACGCGCGGACGAAACTGGGTGTTGCTCTATTCGGAGCGTCACGAGACCAAGAGCGATGCGCTGCACCGCGAGTGGTACTTGAAGCGCGACCGCGCGTTTCGGAAGCAGCTGGCGTTGAGCATGAACGGCAGCAAACGCGATCGTCGGAACGGCAGCAAGGCCGGGCCGCGAGCCCACCTCTCCCCGCCTGCGGGGAGAGGTCGACCGCCGAAGGCGGGCGGGGGAGGGGGCCTC